>Ga0307405_10000063_pt1 | contig 51299 bp, 71 predicted proteins | sample 322Cmetagenome_2_FD_203311 | JGI IMG/M metagenome (GOLD analysis project Ga0307405, IMG submission 203311) | Maize rhizosphere microbial communities from greenhouse at UC Davis, California, United States - 322HYB-C-1 | ecosystem: Host-associated > Plants > Roots > Rhizosphere > Soil | place...
AAGAAGAAAGAGTACAAAGCAGGGCGTAAGCCCGACAAACCATTCCACTACAATAACATCAGAGAGTATATGCTCGCTAACTACGAGTGTGTAATTGCTGAAGGTATGGAAGCAGACGACATGATCTGCGTGGAATTAGTACGCAACGGTGATCAGCTCAGTGTTATTTGTTGCTCTCGTGACAAAGACTTGCGCATGGTTGCTGGCATGCATTTTGGCTGGGAATGTGGACGACAACCACAATTTGGCCCACAACGGGTGGATTTCATCGGTGAGATTAGACTCAGCAAAGACAGAAAAGTCATTAAAGGCGAAGGAATTAAATTCTTTTATAGCCAACTTATCACAGGAGACGGAGTTGACAACATTCCAGGTTTACGGAACGGCGGTCCGGTCCTTGCTTTCAAGTCGCTATCTGACCTCGGGACAGAAAAACTTCTGTTTGAATGTGTGGCGGGGTTATATGAAGCGGAATACGGACAAGACTGGCGAACAGAGTTCCAAGAACAAGCAGACCTGCTCTGGATGATTAGGGAGCTTGATGAGGAAGGTAAGCCTGTTAAGTATGTTATGTACGACGAGAGGGTGTAATGGCTAAGTTAAAAGCTGGCTACGGTGGGTTAGTAGAAGTTGATTTCTCTAATGATGAAATTGCCATTAGGAATTTTAATTTCCAGACTGTTGGCGGGAATAACCAAATACGTCATTCTGATATTCTCAGAGCTGTCATTAACAAGTTACGACGCGCTGAATCACAACTCATAAAAGAAGAGGCTCTAAACGATGCTTTGGCAGGGTAAACCACTTGAAGAGTATAGTAAGCAAGAGTTGATGTTAATCATTGAGCAGATGGCACGTATTGTACGTCAACAATCAGCACGCCATGTACAAGAGCTTGAAAATCTCTTGTTCCCACAGGAGGATTGATGGCTGAGCTGACACAAGAGCGGCTTAAGGAGTTGTTGTGGTACGTCCCTGAGGTGGGTACTTTTATCTGGCTAGTGGATCGCAGTAATAAAGTAAAGGCTCGTACTATAGCTGGCACTGTCAGTTCTGGGGGCTACCGGTCAATTAAGATCGATGGTAAGCAGTATCAAGCCCAGAACCTAGCTTGGTTATATATGACAGGCGAGTGGCCTGCTGGCCTAGTTGACCACAAAGATAATGATTGTGGGGACAATAGGTGGGAGAACTTGCGGCTTGCCACACATCAGCAGAATATGTTCAACAGGACATTAAATAAGAATAATAAGACAGGTATCAAAGGCGTCTCTTATGTGGCCAAGTACGACCACTACACAGTTCGTATCTCTAACGTATATTATGGTTGCTACCGAACTCTTGAAGAAGCCGCTGAGAGGGCAGCAAATATGAGAGAACAACTGCACGGCAGGTTCGCTAATCATGGGTAGGCCTATGGGTGAGCTTGTAAAATGCAATGGTCGCTGGTCTCAGGCAAAATTTAATTCATTCATTAAGAATAACCTGCGCTCTGCTACGAGGAAGTGGCAGCCAATTCAAGAGTGTAAGAAGAAAGCGCATGTATCACGAGGCTTGTATCGTTGTGAAGGGTGTCACCAAGAGGTCGCCCCTACAATATACGATGAAGAACGACGTAAGCGCGTCAAGAACATCTTTATTGATCATATCATACCAATCATTGACCCAGCAGTAGGCTTCACTACATGGGACGAGTGTATTGAGCGTATGTTTTGTGACTCAAGTAATTTACAACTTCTCTGCGGCACATGCCATAAGGAAAAATCCATTGAGGAAGTTGGTGTTGCAAAGGAACGTCGGAGACGTACCAAAGAAGAACAATTCGAAGACAATGAGGAATTTGACATTGAGTAAGATTAACAGCCCCAAGTTTGACGACGTACAAAATGTTTGCCTGCGCACTTGGAACCGTTGTGCCATTGTGTTCAATCTACGAGCTGACGCTGGTGAACAGGCAGCACGAGATTATGTAGGCCAATTTAACGACGTGAGTAAGAAACAGATTAAGGCCATGTTTGATTACATTGCACTCAAGGGTTACGAGAATGTACGCCGTGAGGTGACTAATGGTGAAATGGAGAAGCGAATGGTGGCTCAATGACAGACGTAGGTAAAAGGTATGTGGCTGATGCAGCAGAACAACCAGTTCTGGCCAGCCGCTATAATGCTGGCAAGTCTCCCCTCTCAATGATCTTGGAAGCTCGTCATGCCTTGGAGGGCATGGCTGGTGTTCTAGAGTTCGGAGCGGCTAAGTACGCTCGTGGTAACTGGCATAAAGGGCTCCCTCATGCAGACATTTGCGATTCTATGCTACGTCATATTAGTGCTTACCTTAGCGGCGAAGACCTAGACCCTGAGAGCGGTAAGCCACACGTAGATCACATCTTCACTAACGCCATGTTCTTAGCCGAAGGTTATAGAACTCATCCAGAGCTAGACAATCGAAGCGAGGAACTCAAACGTGCCAAAGAACATCCTTTGCATCCCGGACACACAGATTCGACCGGACAACTTGGAACTGAACCGACCGCTTTTACGGGCTGTGGGTCAACTGATAGTCGACTGGCGTCCTGATGCTGTAGTACACATTGGTGACCACTTCGACATGCACAGCCTGTGTCACTATGACTTCCCCAAGAACAACCAGATGGTCTTTGATGGGGCTCAAGTGCTAGCCGACGTTGACGCAGGTATCGAGGCACTGTCCATCCTAATGGAGCCACTGTGGCGACTGCAGGGCAGACAGGCTGAGAATCGTAAGAAGTTATACCGACCTGAGTTGCACTTCACTCTTGGTAACCACGAGCAACGGGTTGATCGATTCAATGAATTGAAGGGTCTTGTCAATCTCCCAAAGGTCATTGAGCGTTATGACTTTAAAGTTCACCCCTTCCTGAAACCTGTAGAAATTGAAGGCGTACACTTTGTCCATTTCGCATATAATGCTATGTCTGGCAAGCCTATCGGTGGCACTGCTGAGTATAGGCTTAATAAGCTTAAGCTCTCGTTCGTACAAGGACACGAACAAACATTTAAATATGCTCAAGAGTATCTCAACGACGGCAGGAAAATTTCCGCTTTGGTCGGAGGTTCTTGCTACCTACACGACGAAGGCTACAAAGGATTTCAAGGCAACAATCATTTTCGTGGCTGCTTTAAACTTCACAATGTTCATGACGGTATGTATGATTTGGAACAAGTTAGCGTAGAGAGGTTGTTAGGTAAATGATCTGGAACACTATTGCTAAAGTATGCGCTAAGCCAGTCGTCGCTGAGTGGCTTATTAAGCGCTCACAGAAACGCCCTTATCTACACATCTACGGCAAGGACGGTACGATGTATATGGGGCGTTGGTGGTTATTCAACGCCTATCCAGACTTCACCAGTGGCAAGAAGAATTGGTTTCCTATTAGCATTCGCATACACCATATCCAAAAGGAGGACGATGACAGGGCTCTTCATGACCACCCTTGGAACGCTCGTACAATCATTATCAAAGGGGGTTATGCTGAGATCCGAGAGGGTGGACAACGTTTTTGGCGTAAGCCGGGAGATACAGCCAAGTTGAGGTTTGGTGAGTACCACCGAATTGAGTATGTTCGACCTGAGGGCGCATGGACTATCTTCATCACAGGTAAATATCAAGGGACTTGGGGATTCTTGGTTGATGGCGTAAAAGTACAATGGCGTAAATACTTAGGATTGTGAGTGGAGCTAACCTTAGTTTCACTTTTGATAACCAACTTGTTTGTCCTAATCTTTGTTAGGCCAGATAGAACTGTAGTTCCACTAGAAATGAAGTACAGAGCTACGACAGTTATGTTAACTCTAAACTCCCTCTTTCTAGTGGTTACTTTAACAGCTCTCATAAAAGGTTAATATATGAACCTGCAACCAACTAAGAAACATGAGCTGTATGACGTAGCCCTCCATGACCGCAAGAACATGCCTGTAGTAGCGTATGGGAGCGCTGGGACAGGTAAGACGTATGGAGCTATTGGTCGAGCTGTAGAGTGGCTTGACGGGGCTCGTAAGACCCAAGTAATCCTAGCTCGTCCTAACGTCTCTTTCGCCAACACTAACGGCTTCCTTCCGGGTGGGGAGCGTGAGAAGCTCCTTCCTTGGATTCGTCCTCTTCAACAGAATTTCATTGCTCATGGTGTGGGTATTGCCCATCAGGAAGATTTGGAGAAGAACCGGCGCATCCAATACTACATGCTTGAGCACATCCAAGGCCTGACTTGGGACAACGCTCTGGTGATTGTTGATGAATGTCAGAACATGACCTTTGATCAAATCAAAGTGTTGGTCACTCGTATGGGCATGTACAGTAAGCTTGTTCTGTGTGGTGACGTAGCTCAAACGAGCCCTCTATTCAAAGGCTCAGGTCTTGCAGAGTTCGTCAAGATGGTTGAAACTCTTGACTTGCCTGTGCACACTATCCACTTCACTCGTGAAGATGTACTTCGTAGTGATCAATGTAAAATGTTCATAGGTGCTTTCGAAGACTGGGAGAAGCGTAAGTGACACGTTGTGAAATGGGAGGTAATTGCACCCCCAATTACATTAATCGTATGTGGTGGTGCTCTAAGTGCGGCTGCCTTATGGGAGATACAAACAGTGGGCCTAACCTACGCGTTTAATGAGCTACTGTCATGTATTTTGACAGGACTCTCAGTAGCAATCTTCTTAGCTCTGTTTGCTAAGTTTGGTTGGCTACCAATGTTCTACCTAACAACAGAAGAACCACCACAAGAAGAAAATCAAGGAGAATAAAGTTTTGATGGAAGCGGATAAGAAGGCACTTAGCGATATCACGGTTTTCGGGAAGTACGCTAAATTTGTCCCTGCTTTGGGCCGACGAGAGAATTACAAAGAGATTGTAACACGCAACAAAGAAATGCATCAACGTAAGTACCCACAACTGCATGACCAAATTGAACAGGTTTACCAAGACTATGTCAGCACTAAGCGTGTTCTCCCTAGTATGCGCAGCCTTCAGTTTGGTGGTAGGCCTATCGAGCTGGCTCACAACAGAATCTTCAATTGTGCGTACATGCCTGCGGAAGATTACCACTTTTTCCCTGAGCTTATGTTTCTTCTCCTCGGTGGCACTGGCATGGGCTATTCTGTCCAGTCCCACCACGTTAGTAAGCTTCCACCAGTAACGGAGCCTAAGAGTCGTGACTACCACAAGTTCCAAGTTCAAGACTCTATTGTTGGCTGGGCTGATGCAATTAAAGTTGTGGCTAAAGCGTTCCTTGTTGGGGGAAATCTACCAGCATTTGACTATCGTGATATTAGAGAGAAAGGCTCTGAGCTGGTTACGACAGGAGGTCAAGCGCCGGGACCTGAGCCACTCAAGGCGTGCGTCAATAATCTCGTCAACCTCTTCTCTGGTGCTGTGGGGCGTAATCTTCGACCTATTGAAGTCCATGATGCGGCTTGTATTATTGCTGACGCTGTGTTGGCTGGTGGTATCCGTCGTGCTGCAATGATTTCATTGTTCGACGTAACCGATGAAGAAATGATTGCATGTAAGTCTGGCAACTGGTGGGAGACGCACCCGTTCCGAGCACGCTCTAATAACAGTGCTGTACTAATCCGAGGGGAGGTGACGTGTGACCAGTTCGTCAGACTTATGGGCCGAGTGGAGGCTTCTGGGTGTGGAGAACCTGGAGTCTATTGGAACAATAATCGAGACTGGGGAACGAATCCTTGTTGTGAGATTGCTCTTGAACCCTACCAGATGTGTAATCTCACTGAAATCAATGCAAGTCTCATTAAGTCGCAGGAAGATTTTAATGAAGTGTCATCTGCCGCTGCTTTTATTGGCACTCTCCAAGCGGGCTACACAGATTTCCACTACCTTAATCCCAAGTGGCGGGAGACTTGTGAACGTGGTGCGCTTCTAGGTGTAAGTATGACTGGCATTGCCAGTAAGACTGTCACTGAACTTGACATGAAAGAGGCTGCTAAGCATGCCAAACAAACTAACAAGAATGTTGCCAAGGAAATCAACATTAACCCTGCTGAGCGCATTACTACTGTTAAGCCTGCCGGCACTACTTCCCTCGTACTTGGGTGTTCCTCTGGCATTCATGCTTGGCATAACGACTATTATATACGCCGGATGCGGGCGGGTAAGGACGAAGAGCTAGCACAATATATGATGAAGGTGGCTCCAGCGCTCGTAGAGCAGGATGTGATGGTTCCCCATCAGGTTGTATTGTCCTTCCCACAGAAAGCTCCTGAAGGCGCTTGTGTGCGGACTGAGAGTATCTTTAACCTGCTGGAACGGGTGAAGAAGGTCAGTCAGGAATGGGTTGATGAAGGTCACCGTAAAGGTGCTAACCGACATAACGTATCCTGTACCATTAGCGTTAAGGACAATGAGTGGGAAGAGCTGACTAACTGGATGTGGATTAACCGGGAGCATTACAATGGCATTAGCGTGTTGCCTTACTTTGGTGCTGAGGCGTATCCACAAACGCCATTTGAAGATTGCACAGAGGAGAAATACCTAGAGATGCTACCTCACCTAAACGCAATTAATATTGATGAGGTGTTTGAATCTAATGGTAAGGCTATTAATTTGACTGCGGAGCTAGCTTGCGCAGGAAATTTTTGTGAGTTAACTTAATGATAGAAAACTTTTACCAATGTAAGTGCTGTGAAGTCTGGAAGTACATTGACAAATTTCCAAAGCATGGAAGTTGTAAAGGGGGCATCGACAGAAGTCGGTGTCTCCAATGCAAGAATGAGGTGAGCAAGGCTTCCTACCACAACTCTTCAAGAGAAAAGAAAATCCTCAACAGAGCACGCTCTAGGGCTGCTACCCGTAATATTCCATTCGATCTTCAAGAGTCAGATATCATTGTACCAGAGTGTTGCCCAGTCTTTGGAGAGCCATTTGATAATGATGAAAGTATTGATCGGATGGAGCCACATCTAGGTTATGTTCCCGAGAATATTAATATCATTTCTAGACGAGCTAACGTGGTTAAGGGCAACGCAACACTAGAGGAACTGGAGGCTGTCGTAGCGTGGATGAAATCAAAAAAGTAGGTTCTGTGAACTGGCCTGACACAACCTTCCCGCCAATTAACCTCTGGTCTGTCCCTAAGATATGCAGTACTAGAGGCGGCAATTAACTTTAGAAAATTATTTGACAAATCGCAGACAAAGAAAAAGCCCAATTAAGGGCTTTAACTTCAACGCTTATTAATCTGTACTTCTAGTCTGGTGACGCTAGTAGAGAGTCTCTCAACTGTGTCAGTCAGTTTCTGCATAACCTTAATGGTCGCATCCTGCGTCTCCTTCTGGTTTGCAAGCTTTGTTTCCAGAACTTGGGCTTGGGCAGCTAAGCCCTTGGTCTGTGAAACATCCTTCTTGATGTCCTGCACATCCCCGTACAAAGTCCCTCCTGCAAACACCAAGCCCCCTACAGCAAGAACAGTCTGGACAAATCCTGGGATTTTACTAGGCCAGTCAATTGACATGATACAGCTCCTTCTGCCTCTTCACCCATGACCTCAAAGATGCCTTGTCTTTGTTACAGCGCTCAAGGTTACCTGTCTGAGCAATCCATGCCTTAGTCAGATCAACCTCACCTACCTCTGGTGGCTTGTCCACTTTGCACGCCAATAGCAGATTTCCGGGCGGTGCAATCACTATCGTCTTCGTTGGCTGCTGCACAGTATGCGTCCCACATGCTGTTAGAAAGAGCAGTCCTAAGCTCGCTATCAGTAATTTCATTGTAAGTCCTCTTGGTGACGAGAGCGTCAACTTTGGCTATGTTGATCAAGGTCTTGCTCTCCGCCACATCTTTATCCACAGTGTTATGCGTAACTACATCATCGGTTACCTCTGCACTCTCTGAAGCCTTCTGTAAGCTCGCCTGAGCCTCTATAAGAGACGTTGTCAAAGTATCTACTGTACCCTGTAGCTCCCCTACCTTCGTGGCCCTGTTAGAGGCATAGAGGCTTACAGACACTAGCCCAATCAATAGCAGGGCAATAACAACCCCCATGATTAAGACAAGTTTACCACTAAGCCACTGGAACATCTGATGGCACCTTCTTCTGTTTGATGAACCTGCCGAGACCACCCGCCACGTTCAATACGAACATAACAATACCGTAAGTCTTGGGAGTCATAGTAGACTCAATCAGGAACATGTGAGGGAGGATGATTTCCACAACTGTGAGCAAGGCTGCCAATACGTGGAAGATGAATGAATAGCTCTTGAACACTTGCTTCCAGTTCGGCACAATCTTCTCTTTAATTTCCATAATCAACTCATAAATAATTGTCTTTCCGCGGCCCTTCGGTTAGATAGTCCTTTGATTACTATAAGCTTGCCATTCACCCTGCCCTTGTTCCACACAAGGAATTGATCAGCAGCTCCTTGGTAGTCACCAGCGTTAAGCTTCTTGAGGAGCGTAGAGCTGGAGAAGTTGGTTGGCCCAATGTTGTAAACCAAGCTAACCAGAGCATCAAATTGGTTTTGATTCAGTCCCACCCGCACATACTTAAGAACATAGCCCTCAAACTCTCTCAGACGCTTCCTGAGACGATTCTCTGCCTGCTCCTTGGTAATGACTAGACCCTCTACTACATCAGGGCCTGTGTCACCATAGCCAATAGTCCAAACTCCCACCGAATCTTTATAGGCCTTGAGCCTAAGTCCTTCATGCTCTTTAATGGCGTTTACATTACTCACTCGCATTAGTTGGTTTCTCCTCCCCAAAGATCGAAGCTGCATAACGCTCGTAGGCTGCTTTATAGTCAGTGTTGCCACTGAGGTGAGCATCCATACGAATCAGTTTGTTAAGTACGCTGCCAACCTTGTTGTTAAGGTCTTTAACTTTGTTGCGGGTTTGTGTGTCGTTGGCATTAGCACCCTCAGCACGGAATACAACACCACCGCCAGTAAACACTGGCTTGATTACAGAGGTAGTAGGAACGCCCGGACGTGCAGTGCTTGGTGTAAGGCCACGGGCTGTGGTCACAGAGCTAGCTGCACCCAAAGCTGTGTTCTCATACTCTGTCTTGATCAAAGGCAACAGTTGGTCAATGTACTGAGTCTGCAAAATCTGACTAGCACTCTGAGCAGCGTCTTGATAGACACCGCCACCTTGAGTTGTGAACTTACCAAACTCAGGGCTAGCCAAGAAGTCCGTCACTTGGTTATACTCAGCTGGGTTGTTGACAGCTACGCTGTGTACATCAATACCACGCAAAATGTTACTCACGTTAGCGTTCAATTGAGCTTGAGTCTGCTCCTTATCACCACCCACCTGACCAGCAACGAAGTTGCTCATAGAGCTCTTAACTACACCGAGGTAGTTACCTACATCAGCTTTCTCATCAGAGGTATCTGGGAGTACGTCAGCTGGCTTAGTGTCAGGATTGGTGTTCTTATCTAGGATGGACATCACAGCTTCGTTAACACCGGGAATGAGTGCAAGGTTAGCGTTACCAAGCAGACGGCTAGTAGACACCACCTGAGCTACCTTAGGGTTGCCCAAAGAGTTCTTCATCTGCAAGGCAATGGTACGTTCGTTCTCGTTCCCCAACACCTGCTTATCAATCTCCCCGTTAAGGAACTTCATAGAGTTCTCATAACGCATCCTCATTGGTGCTGTGATGTTATTCACATAGTCACCACCTGCGTCACGACCCACACTAGAGACAAGCTGACTAATAGTAGCGTACTGCTGGTCAGCTAGTTTAATAGCCTCTTGTGCAGTGATCTCCCCTCGATCCTTCTTAGCCTCGATCTCCTGCAAGTCCTGATTAAACTTGAAGTTGTAACTGTCTGCTAGTCCACCAACTGCTGTACGAGCTTGTTGTTGTTGCTTGGCTTCAATCAAGTTCAGACGGGCTGTCTGTTGACTATAGCCAGCAGTCACCTGTTGGATGCGGTCAGTGGCTAGGCCAATCTTAGCCCGCTCATATCCCACCTGAGAGCTAGCAAGCTGAAGAGCGTTCTGCTGAGCGTTGATGTCTGCTTCATGTCGCTTAAACTGAGAGTAAGCTGCAATACCTGCTTGTTGTTCGTCAGGGCTAGCTGTTGGTTTAATCCAACCAGCCATGGACGCTTCCTTCTGCAAAGCAATGTTAATCTTCTCTTGCTCAGTGCCTTCAGCTACAATCTTACCCAAGCCAGCAGTGTTGATAATATCAGCCTGAGTTTGTGCCAAAGCTTTGGTCAAGGAGGGGTTGTTAGCAATCTCATCAGTATAGTTCTTACGCATACGCATACGAGCTTCTTGAGAAGACATAGCCCCTTGCTCTACAGCGTCAGCCAATTTAAGTTGCTTTTGGCTAAAAGAAGTTACTACAGCATTGTAGGCCTGCTCTTGATCTACCTTAATCTTATTCTGGACCACATTGGCGCCCAGAGTAAGTAGTTTGCCACCTATATCTCCGATTGCGCTTAGGCCTACCAGAGAGCTTTTATCAACCACAGGTTGAGAAGGGGCCATGCCCCCCTGTGGGGCACCCCCCACGTTCGTTGTAAAATCGGCCACTTAGTTATCCTCAGGATCTTTGTAGCTGTTGATAAAGTCAACAGAGTCCATTAGTTGTTTACGTTTTTCTTCGTTCAAGTTAGGCATAGCCTTAATCAAAGCCTTAGTCTCCGATGCGTCCTGCATCCCTGTCATCCGAACAACGCTCTGATACATACGAGCGTCTCCGTTCAAAACATCCTGTCGCAGCAATTGGTTTACAATCTCCTTGGCACGGAAGTCATCATTACCCCAGTGTCTCCAAGCCTCAGTGTACACACGAGTAATGCCCATAGATTCTTGTGGGGTGATGCCTTGACGTACCAAGTGTTTTTTATAATCCGCATACCACTTCTTGACGTCATCTTCGTAAGCCTTGGAGGCTTTGTAAGACTTATCATTGACATAGAAGCGTTGAGTCTCGTCCATAGTAGGAAAGCCAAAGATCTGCGCCATAGCCTCAGCAGACGCTACCTGTGGGTCAGTGATGCCACCCATAGTGTTAATCTTCTGCTGGTACTTCATAGCGTAAGCTGCTTTAAAGGCGTTAGAGTAACCAGAGGAGAGCTTAGCAAACTCTTGAGCCACCTCACTGAACGAGGTTGGATTCTGGTAGTCATCAGTCAAGTTAAAGTAGCTAGCAGCAACCTTAGCGAAGTTAGTCAGACGTGGGTTGTTGCCAAAGAGCAACTGACCGCTAGGAGTCGAACTAACAATTGTACCCACGTCGGTTGAGAACAAGGAGTGAATGAACTCGTACGTCCCAAACATGTCCAGTGGTGCCAAACCAGAGAAGTCAATGTTAACATCTTCCCCTGTGGAAAGGCTCAGGAGCTTGTTAAAGACGGCTCCCTCAAGGCCCTGTACCACCACATCCCTAAGTTGTGGATCGTCTGGCAGGGCGTCTCCAAAGACGTTGTACATGGCTGCTGGAGGCAGGGTGTACATAATGCTGTTGTAGGCAGCCAATCGAATCTTCTGCTGAGCAGTAAGGTTACGGTTAGTTGTCATAGTCAGCATAGCTTTGTGAGGCACTTGCATAAACTGGAACACAGTGCTCAAGGCATTCTGATTGTAAGGGAGGTCACCAGCAGCGTTCATGTTGTAGGTGAAGTTCCTAGAGTCAGCCGCAATAGTCTGCAACACCTCTTGACTCTTCATATCAGCACCCTTGCGGAATGCTTGGTCGTAGAAAGAGAGGTAAGAAGATAAGGTGTTGACGTATTCACCAGAGTCAAAGCCCACCTTACGCGACCAAGTGATTGGAGCTGTAAGGGTGTTCTTAAGGCGACTGGCTGCTGTCTGATCAGCAAGGTTGATCAAAGACCCACGTACCAAGTTCTGTTTGTCAATGGAAGCTACAAGACCTGTGTCATCGAAGTCCTTGAAGACCTTCTCTGCCATTTCCTTAGTCCAACCACTCCCCTTAAGCAGGCTATCAGATACGCCCATACCCAGTTGCTTAGCCGCAATTACAGAGACTTGAGGGACAGCACGTCCGCGGAGGAACCAGTTAGGGTTCATAGCGAACAGTTGCACAGCCTGATGGCTCTGTACTACGAACTGACGGAATGGGTTGAGTGCTAGGTACAAGTTGAACGCCAGAGATTTACCCATGGCGCTAGGCCCACGAGAGTCTCCCATCCACCGTGCAGCGGCTTCTGCTTTAGACAAGTGCTTGTTACCAGCAGCTTCAGCCAAGAACTTCAGGGACGACTTATACACATCGTCAATATGGTTGATGTAACCATCTTCCAGATACTTGAAGTATTCGAAAGTAGAACGAGCATCAGCCAACTTCTTAGCGTCCTTAGGGCCACCACCACGGTACTGGATGTCAGCTACGTTACCCGGATAGACCTTCTGGCCAAACTTGCCATCAGGGAAGAACTCACTATATTGACTCAGAGCACGTTGTTTACCAGCGTCGATAACGTCACGCATTTCTACGCGACGACCAATGCTACGAGCAGAGTGGACAAGAGCGTCCACAGGGCTCATGATGTTGGCTTGACTAGGGTCAATACTGCTAGTGGCGTCCTCAAGACGTTGTCCACGAGTGCGTTGAGCAGAGCGTCCACGAGCCTGTGCAATGTCCCAGTACTCATCACTGGAAGTATTGACAGCCTTCATATCCAGACGGTTGTAGTACTCACCGCCATCAGTTACAGCCAGTCGTGCAGTGAGGATGTCTGCTTGCTTCTTGTTCTTGGCGGTTGCTACAGCTTTCTCATACAACACTTCACCCTTAGAGTTCTTCACCTTCTTAATGATGAAGTGAGGGTCGGTGTAGTTAACTGAGTAGTAACCTTTGCGGTAGGCCAACACTTGCGTGCTGTTATTAATCCCACGCATGTAGTTCTTGCCCGGCTTGTTAGTGTTTACGATGAACTCTGCTGCATCCTCACCAACTTGCATTGGCTGACGTAATTGGGCAATCTCACCCTCACGAGCATACAAGTCAGCAATGTCCTGTTTACCCAAGTGTTTAATCTCACCAGTGGTGTGGTCGTACACTTTGACAGATTGACCAACTTGGTTACGAGCCACAGACTTAGCAAACAGTCGGGTGTCATGCTCAGCGTCAATGAACTCTTTGTAGCCACGATTACGCAGAGACTTAGCTAAGTCAGCGTTCTCCAAGTGATACACAGTGTCCCAATAGTTACGCCACGACTTGAGGGCTTCAATCTCCTGAGGTCGGAAACCATCTGCCACCATCTTACTGTAGTTCAGATCAAGGCCTTGTTGGTTAGCCTCACGAATAACAGTTTCAATCATAGCCTGACGATCAGTTGGCAACTTCTTCATTGTCTGAGCGAAGTCATCACCAATCTCAATGAGCTTTTTCTCAAGATTCGCTGCGCGGTCAACAGCCACAGCCGCACCCTTGCTAACCTCAGGTCGGAACATAGAGGCAGCATCGAATACGTGACGCTGCAGGCTGCCAGCTCCAAGAGAGGACAGGCTAGGGCCATTGTAGCTAGAGAAGATGCGGTCGAAGATGTTATAATTAACATCGAACTCAGCCCACTTGGTTACATCAGCAGGAGAGAATTGGTACTTATGGTCCACCTGAATCAGGTAGTCAGACTTACGCTTAACAGTCACACGAGAGCCAATATCAGTTTGAGTAACTGTGTTTCCCATTTCATCTACTGTGGATACTAGGGAGGGCTCTTGTCCTTGAAGTTCAATACGTCTCTGAGCAACCACGTTGCCTTCCACAAGGCCTTGCAGCTCGTCCTTAGGCACAGGTACATAGTTGGTTCCTTCACGCCTCAGGAGCGTCACAGCTTCCTCAGGAACACCATAGTCACGCAAGGCCCACTGAGCCATGTTGATTGCATCATCCGCTGTACTAAAGCCACCCTGCGGTGGTCCATATATAGCTTTGATCCCAACGCCATCGTCCAAGTGCTCAATGTTAAACATCTCTTTGCGTGGGACTAGCCCATGAGCAGAGTAAAAATCATTGACTACAGCAGAGCGAGTGGCAACCTTCTCAGTCTTGTCATAGAAGATATCACCTCGATTCTGGACGAAGTCCATTACCTCAGCGTCTGGAGTGACTTCTTGATCATGAATACGCTCAGGGTTACCCACCTTATTACGTACAGCACCCTCTACACCTGCAATCTCTGGAGCAATGTCATTACCTACAGCATCAGCTCGACTAGTGCCATAGAGGGCCTCAGCGGCCTCTCCAGACTCATCAGCAGCAGCCATTTCATGACTTGCGGCAGCCTTAGCTGGGTTGGTGTCTTTGTAGTTCTGACTTACAGTAGTTGGCTGCACTTGAGAGCGAGCTGATTGCCGGACAGTGTCACGAATGGCAGACTCAGACATACCAGCAGCACGAGCACCCTTACCAATTAGACGGCCTGCAATACCACCCAACACTGTTAAGTCTAGGACGCTCACAGCGTTGTCCACCCATTTATCTACATCATCGTAAGTTCCTTCCTGCAACATGTTCTGCAAGTATTGTACTTTGGCGTACTCGTTAGAGTCTGGCGAGACAATGGCGCTGTTAGCATTAACTGCGTTCACAATCTTCTGAGTCATTTCAAAACGCTGTTCGATAGGCAAGCCTACCAACATATCCTTAATACTCTTTTTGGAAGAGCCGAGCAAGGTGAGGGCAGTGCCGTAAGCTCCTGCCTTACCTGCGCCCAAGTCTTCTTGGATGGAAGCCACGTACTTCTGTTCAACGAAAGGTACGAACATATCGAAGATGTCAGAGAACGCCTTAGACGCATCTGGGTTCTTCTCAGCAGCAGCTTGGTTGATAATCTGCTGTTGTTGCAGCTTATAGGCGTTGATCTGTTGCATAGAGTCCGCGAGAGATACACGAACCACCTCTTGCTCAACAGACTCATGACCAGCATCAGCCTCAAGGGCTTGCTGAGAGAGTATGTTACGAGTGTTGTACAAGGCGCTAGTGTCATCATAGACATTCATAGCGGCCTGCTTCTTTTGTTCGTCAGTCAGACTTGGGTCAAGCATGACGTCCACTAGGGACGCCCTGCTCTTCTCAAACTGCTGTTGTTTAGCGTAAGTGACCAATTCATCTGCTGCTGTTGACTTACCTTCCATGGTAAGTTCAGCACTTACTTGACGATATTTATCAATGGCAACAGTTGGGTCAGCTGACATAGCAGCAACGTGAGTGGCTAGGTTGCTGATAGAAGAGCCACTTACGATTGGAGCCACTGCTTCTTTATCACTTACGAAGTCGTCCAACCCCGGAGTAAATGTACTGTTGAAATCATCTAGACTAGCCATACACTTCCTTATTAACCAAAGATACTAGTTTGTGGTCGAGCTGCCACTGGGGACATATTCTGACCACTTGGTGGATTGATGTTAGGAGAGGAGTTAGTGCCAATTTGACCAGCAGCAAATCCAAACACGCTGCTAGAGAACTGACCCACAGCACCCCACTGGGCGCCTCTGAGGTCTTGATCAGCGGCAGACTGAGTTAGTCCACCAATAGCGGCAGAGCTATTAGTTTGCCTCTGCATACCAGCTAGGTTCCCGCCAATAAGTGAGCCAAGAGCACTCGTGGCCCCAATCTCACCAGAGCTTTGGCTCACGCCAGTGTTCTGTGAGTTCTGAAGAATTTGTGCTCGGCGTACCCTCTCTTCCCTAACCTGAGCCCTTCGACTCTGGTTCTGTTGCGCTGCTTGCTCGGCTTGACTAACGGCCTGAGCCTCTTTCCTATCTTTAGCAGCAGCCTTAGCCGCCCTACTCTGTTGATATACAGAGGCGGCGGTTACTACGACTGCTGCGATTGCTGCACCTACAGCCATCTTAAACCTCCGTTAATTCCCAAACAATAAGTTGCATATCTTGTCCAACACCCTCTACTGGGATGTCTATGAACCCCCCGCCAACTAGCTTAGCAAAGTGTCTGCTAGGCGTATAGGCGAACAAAGTTTCATAGCCCATACTCAGTAAAGAGTTTTTTATTTCAGAGAAGGCTTGTCTAGCCAGACGTATGTCAGACTTTCCCAAATCTCTCTTAACCTCTACGTGGAAGAATGGCAACCCCTCTTGGAAGTTAATGTCTGCTCTAAGTGCATCATCTTCATACGCTGTTACATAATCAGACATTGCTATTATTCCCCATAATCATAGACCAGCCTAAAAGGTGTAAATGCTTCTCTGGCTCGGATTTAAACAGTAGTGACAACACCTTCCCTTGGCCCCTGAGCTTATTGCGAGTTTGTACTGTGGCATAGCCATTGTTAAACTCATCTGCTTCTGATTGAGGAATGTAATGCCGTCTAAATCTATAAGCTTGGAATTGCCTTCCCCGCTTGCCCGAGGTGGCACTGTTAGCCCAGTCCCATTGTGCTTGCACTAAGCAAGAAGATGGATTATCCGGGTAGAGGTCACCATTACCATCAACGCTAAACCCGTCTTCAGTCTTGGCGAAATGGGTGGTCAAGTAAGGCACTTGTTTACTCCGCTGATAATCTCCTCCTGAGATATAACCAGTGAGTAAGTAGGACTCAGCGTCAACACCCACTCCGTTAACACTTCTCCAATCCTTGTGATACTGATCTTTGTAAGAGCCGAAAGTGAACGCCAGTGTGGGGTTAACCCTAGTCAAAACTGCGTAGATAACTTCACGAGTTGTTGACTGAACTATATTATCTGTAATTGTCACAACCTGTCCACCTGCAATCACAGGGGCAGTATTAACAGTTACTGGCACATCAACTTCCAGCGTCCTAAAGGGTGGAACAATTACCCCCGTCAATGGCAAAGGCAATCTGCTCCCCTCAGTGATTTGTCCCACTGTAGATGGATAAAACGCGCCCAGAGTGATATCCAAGATGAGCTCTTTGGCCTTAGCAGAGCTAGTAATACGCCCTCCGTACAACCATCGAACAGTCTTTTCATAAGTGTCATAGACTCCCTTGCATGACCTGCGGTCAAGACCATCAATCAAATCGTAATACTTTTGGATAGTCTTCTGAGTGATGTTCTCTGCTGTGTAGTCTCCAAACTGATTTGGGGCTACATTATAGATACCATCATCCGACCAATACATAAAGGTGTTATCAACCACCACTACAGAGCCAGGGCTGTCACAACCATGGTTAGTCACTTTGGTAGTCATGTAGTTAGTGGCCTTAAAGCCGTAGTCACTACCACCTTGAATTAGCCACACACCATTGGCTGCTAGAACTGCCAGAGCGTTGCCAATGTTAATTAGGCGTACAATGTTGTAGGCGCCTTCAATGCGGATAAAGCCACCATCTGTATCCAGCAGGTCAGGAGTATCTTTAGAGGTTGGGTCACCGTCTTGGTAGCATGTGGTGATATCTGTCGGGTCCTCTACAAGTTGACTGAACAGGACGTAAGATGACATGCGTGGTGAGTTATCATCAGCCCCTATAATCTCACCAGAGAAGCCGGAATAAAAGACTCGGCCTGCATACTCACTGACACAGGTGGCACCACCGGGGGTGGTGTCAGTAGGAAGTCCTGTAATGCCAATGGTCAACAAGGGGTACTGAGCCATTAACTTATTGTACTCAGTTAAGCGGCTAGTACCACGCGCCATTGCATCTATGATGAAATAGCCCTTAGGTGCTGGCCATGTGCCAACTGGACTATTGACTACATCCTCAGCATTAAACCTCTCTGAGTTACGATCGTCTTCATCATTCGAATCAGAATACAATGCGTAAGTAACAGTGTCAGAGTTTGAAGGATACTTACCCTCAGACTTATCCAAAAACTCCTCAATTGGATCTCTGACTAACTCCAGATCTATCACTTTACGAGGTTGTGCAAAAGTCTGATTACGTAAGTTATAGACGTGTGTATCAGTCCTTGTGGTGGTCCTTACTGTAACTCCAGTGCCCTCTCTCAAGTTTACACCAGCGGCTATATCGGTCACGCCAAACTGATCACGTATGAGAAGGGTTTGATCCGCTTGCGTTACAACTCCATTGGTATACTTATAGACTGTAATGTTTTTACGGCCTGTAGCAACAATAAGGGTGCCGTCAACTACCGCATAAGAGAACTGTCTTGAAATAGGGACGTCTGGGAATCCATTGACATGGATAAGCCCTGCGGAGATTGGGTTAGTGTCCGCGTCAAAGAACCTTAGCTCCGCCCCTATTTGAAAAACTATAATATCTTTATCCGGGTTACCCCCAGCGTTACTCCACCTTACTGAGCTTGTGGCCACATTACCATCTGAAGGAAGGGTGATAAAGGTGCCGTGTTCTATGCGCCCCTCTTCCAGATCCATACCAAGCCTGCGCTTACGAGAACCGTCTCTGTTAAGAACAAAGTTGTCCTCGTCCAAAGAAGCATTGGCTGGGAATGTCAGGGGACTGGCCTCAGTTATAAGGCCAGCTACAAAGTTGCTTACCTCTACTGGATTAATCTGCCTTGTCATCTTTATTCACCTTGGAGGCTAAGTGTTGGTCGATAGCTTGACGAGCCACTTTCTCCGTAGTGAACTTGCCACGTAATGATAGGTGAATAGAGCCACGGCCAAGATTTTTAATTTCCTTGTGCCCGTAGGTTCCGTCACCAACAATCTTGTATCCGTTGTACTCTGACTCAATCATTAGTTGTCATTCCTGAAGGTTGGATAAGACTTTCTTTGAAAGTCCAAGTGGGCCAGTCGGGGCTGAGGGCCCTATTCCTGACAGTTCTCTTAGAGCACCCTAAGGCAGCGCTCGCTTGATTCATAGACTCATAAGGTACCCCATCAATTACCCAGTAGCCTTTCCAGCCATGGTGTAGCTTACCTGTCTGAGAGGCGCCTATCCTATCTTTCTGTCGCTGAGTCATGATTTTGCCCTTAGCGCTGGGTGGCATCCCACCTCCTTCAGCTATGTTCCAACCTTGCCTCGCATTAGGCCTGAGAGTCATTTCAGTGTACAAGCACAACTCTTTGGAGCCTTCTAGAATCACAGACTCGATAATATCGTCATATTTCTTATAGGCCCTGTTAACTATCGTGGAGCCGCTACAGCCAATTTTGTGATTGTACCAACGCTCCTTAGGATTTTGAGTGATGCCGATATACCCCTCACCCAAGTTGCCAACATCTGATTTACGACAGATGTGGTAGACATAGTATTTAGTCATCTTGCCTAAACGTAGGATCTCTACGCCCTTTATTATGCCCCCTCCCAAAATTGGGGTACTTAACTCCACCAGCCGCTCTCCATGCCTTACGAGAGAGCCATGCTTGTTGGCGCCTAGCCTCAGTTGCTGCCGTTGGATCAGACTGCTGTTTCAGCTTTACAAAAGCTCGGCTCTTAGCCTCTTCTAGAAGAGCCGTAAAGGCCTCTGCTGGAAGGTCTGGGATGGCGTCATCAGCGTGAACCCAGTCAGGCATCACATACGCTGTTGCCTGCATCTTAGAAGCTTGCAGGGTGTCATCTACAGCTGAGTCATAGGCATCAAAGATAAGGGTGTTGTCATTAAAGCTGGTGTAATAGCGGGGGGCTTGGTTACTTACAATTAATAGCTCCACGCCATTGTCATCGATAATGACGTCTACATTTGGGTCATCTGTGTTACGACCGTTGCTAATGCGCAAGAAATCGTCAGGTTCCACCCAATGGATTGGTTGGTACAATCTACGCGCCCCATGTTCAAGCTTAGCACAGTTGTACTTTATGCCAACCATTTCCTTGATGTCTTCTTCCATAGTCATGTGAGTAGGAAGACTGTCATTACCTGAGGGCGTCAAAGTGAGCAAACGCTTCTGATGAGGCCAGTTACGGTTGCTCATCATAGCTTGGTAAGTGGCCTTTACAATCTGGGCAACTTGAGTGGACTCGATAGTATCGTCAATGCTGTTGACCTCGTCGCTATCCATGTCCGACAAAATATCCTGCACCAATTCGAGTAAAGTCATCTTAGCTGACATTACAGAGCTCCTACAAACTTACTTACGACAATCGTTGCAGAAGGCGAATTGTTCCACCCAGCAGCAGTTGGCACAATCCTAAACAGCCCGCCATTGTTAATGCCAGTTGAATCGCGCATAATCTGAAGCTGAAAAGTAGATCCACCACTCACTGATTGGATGTTTAGTGTAGAGGAGAACGGGACGATTGCATCTTGGTCCGACAGCTTAAGGCCGTTGGTGTTTAGCGCTTGAGCACCATTGACTAGCACTCGGCTGAGTAAGATTGCTGTACCAGCCCCACTAGTCCTGCCGAATCTGAGGAACAATGTAACTTGATAGTCACCAGGGGTATTGAATGTCAATAGGCCATTAGACGCTAACGTAACATCAGCAGTCGCTACAGCTGGCCCAAACTCCACTTGGAGTGGCGTGTCTACAGCAGCGGGGGCTTGAGTGGCCGCTGTAGAGGCCCCTGCCAACACCTGCCTATACCCGGCTATAGTGGGCTTATTGGTTAAGTCTGCATATGAGATGTATGAAAATCTAGTAGTACCATTACCGTTAGATAACAGAGACTGGTTTAATAGGGCTGTCGAAGCGTGCTTTACTTCATGCCTATCTACATCTGAGATACTTACGTGCTCTACCATTATGTTCTCCTAATTTTGGACAATAAAAAAGCCAGCCACCCATTTCTGAATGACTGGCTTAAATGGCCCTAGAAGGTTGCAGGATTTCAGGTCCTGTCCTGACATTGTCGCTAGGGCCAGACACTTGTGTTATTAAGTTACAGTAACAGCAACGGTGTCAGTCTTGGTATTGTCCGCAACCGAACGAGCGGTGATGGTCGCACTACCAGCAGCTACGCCAGTCACAACGCCCGAAGGGCTTACAGTGGCTTTAGTTGCATCAGAAGTGGAGTACACTACAGATTGGTTAGCCAACGACGGAGATACGATAGAGCTAACTTGCTTGGTGCCACCAACGCTGAGGGAGAGAGTTGCTGGGGTAGTGTCAACACTAGCCACAGGCTCTTGACCATCGTTAGGGAAAGCAGGATAGATATCAGGCTCATAGCCAGCGGACTTCTTGAAGTAAATCACAAGACGACCGCCAGTGAGGCCCGGAGTAGCTACAACACCAGTGTTGTTGAAGGGGATCTTAATCGGGGCTGCTTCAGTAGCAGAGTTAACCGACAGACCACCAATAGTGACGTCAGTCACAGTACCAATAGCATAGGTGCGGTCAATCTTATAGACAAACACACCACCGCCGCGAGGGAAGAGGTATGGCAAGCCTTGACTGGCACCGTCAACTACGTATTCGTTTTCAAAGCCTTCGGTCTTATGAACGCCTTGCTCACCACCACTGTGACGTGGGCCATAGTGGTTGTGGACGTTAAGACCTGCGCTATCTTCAAAAGCCATTTGTTTTTCCTTATGGAGTCAAGTCAGGAGTGATGTTGGTAGCCGAGGTGACAACCATGCCGAGGGTGTCTTCACGTTGAATACCAAAACCATAACGAGCGCGAACCACGAACTCATCACGAGCACGATCTTTGTTACGCTCACCTTCGGACTTAGGCATCCGGCGCCATGCGCCCATAACAGGCTTAGTCTGATCATCCAGGACCGACATAAAGATGTTACCAACACCGTTCAGGCTAGTGGTGCCATCATTGTAAGTGCGGACAGGCAGACGGTTGGAGGTGATGATATCCCAGCCGTACATTTTGTGCACGAAACGTTGACCACGAGCAAGACCACCTTCGATGATTGCAACAGCGTAAGGGGTGATGTCAGAGGTCAGGGTCACATAACCAGCCAAAGTGGTTTCAACAACCGGGTCAACGATAGCCACACGACCTTCAGCAGGAACGTTAGCTTTGTCAAAAGCCAGACGCATGCGGAGGAAGTGCTGGAGTTGGATCACGTTGCCAGTGGCAGCCGACACGATAAGGTGGGGGAAGCCGTTGACATTGTGTGGGCCGGGGTTGCCAGCGTAGAAGTCACCTACAGTGTCTAGGAAGTCGGTTTCGAAACCTTCTTGCAGAGCACGAGTAGATTCAGCAGCACGAGCTGCCATCAGCTGGTCAATCTGAGCACCATCTTCACGAAGGTCATCAGTTACATACCAAGCGTCACCTTTGTATTCGGTGATGCGGAAGGTGATGTTACCAGACTCAATCGGGTTGTAGATCAGAGGAGCGTCTTCTTCCGCTTCTTGCAGAGTTACGCTACCAATGGTTTTAATGTTCAAGACCGAGCCAGAGCCGAAGTCCGAAACGTTACGCCAGAAGGTTTCTGGCAACAGGCCGTCGTGGAGGTTCATCAGAATGAACTGAGAATATTGCTCCGCTTCGATAAACGCCCGAGTGTTATCGGTAAGTTGCATTTCTTATCCTTTTTATTGGTCTATACCATTCTTGCGGAAAACATCTTCTCGAATCTTAGCCATGTATGCTGCCTGATCTTTAGAGCTGGCGCCCGTGAGTAGAGACTTAGTGGGCCGTTCAAGTACAGGTTGCTGTTGGTGGAATCCAGAAGTGTTGACGCTTGAGGTAGTAGGTTTAGGGCCTTGTGACCCTTGGGTATTGAAAAGAGCTAGAACCGCTTGGGGGCTCTTGCTTGACAGTTCACCCAAAGCTTGTGGAGTAAGGCCAAGCTCAGCAGCACGCTGTTTAACAACGTCAACTGTCTTGTCGCCATACTTAGCTTTAAGGGCGCTTTCAACTTGTTGTTGGTTCGCTTGAGCAGAGAGAGTCTGCTGATTACGCTCCAACTGCTGTTGCACAAGTTTCATCACTGCACTCTCATCAAGTCCACTACCTAGAGGATGGTTGTCCTGAGGCTCTGGCTGATTTGGCTTAGTGAGTCGTGATACCACTTCTTCGAGAGACGCTTGTTGCTCTAGCTTAGCTCGAAGATCACTTAGCTCCTGCTCTTTCTGAGTCAGTTGCGACTTGACCTGTGGAATATATTCCTGCGAGTGCTGGAGAGCTTTAAGAGCCTCATCAAGGGTGGCATACTTAGGAAGGCCTTGCTCATTCTTAATGCCCTTGAGGAGGTCCTCATACGCATTAGGAGCAGCCTGTTGTTGCTGTTGCTCTTGTGGCTTGGTAGCCGGATTTTGTTCGCTAAACACGGACTGGTCTGTCACAGTGTTGATTTCCTATATAATTTTAATTGGCTGGCATGGCAGGGATCGAACCTACGACCAACGGATTAACAGTCCGTCGCTCTACCTCTGAGCTACATGCCAATAACTTTGGTTTAGTATACTTAGTATATGCTAGAGTATACTAAACGCATATCCTTTCTTATTTTCTTCTTAAGTCTTTTAAGTATACATTAAGTATATTTAGTATTAGTATATACTATACTCTTTTTTGAGAGAAAAGACTACACACCTTCGTCAATTAGATCAATTATTTCTGCAAAGGCCCTTTCATACCCCCTCTGGTCAGCTTGTAGAAGCGCCCAGTTAGGATTGTCGTACAGCAGTTTAGAGCGTCCTTCTTTCGATGATGCGTTAATCTTATCATTGAGCATTTTCACTAGGCGTCTGCGGAGCACTAGTGACTCTTTAAAGTTAGCCCGTACATCAACAGCGAGCTCTTTGTTGAGCCCAGTAGTCCAAGATTGCTTCATGAATACCTCTGTAAGCTCCTGAGAGCCTCTGTGGGAGGCCCTAGGAGAAAAGTAATACCAACGTTAGGGTTTGTTAAATGCCAGGCTCTACGGGCATTGTAGCAGCCACTTGGTTATCTTCAGCAGCTTGGTTAGCAAGGGCCGCAGTTTCCTGTTGTTCTGCAATGGCAACGTTAGGCCGGAAGATATCATAACCTTTCAGTCCAGTTACATCGTCTACAAACTTCATCATAGCCTTGCTAGAAGTGTGAGGTGCAATCATCTGTCCAATAGGGGAAGAGAAGACGCCAACGATATTCTGCAAGTCCTGAGCTTGTTTAGCAAAGTGACGAGCACCAATAGGTCTGATCTTACCATTAGCAGTGATGTCATCTTTGGTGATGCTGAGAAATTGTTGTACGCCAATATCATCATCAAGCACTCGGATGGTATCACTACCATCAAGGTTGCGTCTAGCAGACTCTAGCATAGCGTTCAGAGTGCGTTCGAGCAATTCAATCTCAAAGGAGGTAGCCTTCTCTTGGAAAATGCGCCCAGCAGCGTTAGAGAGCGTCTGAACCTCAAGGGCTGTTTTCTCACCCGGAGTGCGAATACCCATTGCCTCACGAGGAGCACCGGCATACAACTCCATCTTATCTTCCAACATCTGGATCTCATTGTTGGCCATGATAAGGCTGTTCATATCTTGAGATAGGAGGCCTACAGAACCCCCCTCATCAAAGTGTATTTCTGCACCCGGCCCCCAAACAAACTCTTCTACCTCACCTTGGATAGCAAGTGGTGGGTGAACAACCAAGTCCATCGCATCCGCTTTCAAGTTCTCAAGGTGGTCGATGCGGTACTGCATACCTACAAGATTGTCCAAAGGACCCATGGCCCACAGGTTATCTTGACGGAAGCGCCAGCCTACATGGAAAATCGGAGCACCACCCATCCAAGTTGGAATGGCTTCATCACGCACACAGCAGCCACGATCAACAATGGTGATCATGCGATTAGTGCTCAGCTCACCAGTGCTATGGTCATGATAATCCCCGTAGAACTCCAGAATCTCTACAAAGTCTCCCATGAAGTAGGAGTACATGTTGCCGAAGCCATCAGCACTGTAGCCACAAGCTTTGTCAAAGTCCTCGATAGAGTAGCCGCCAAGCATGCGCTGAATCTTCTCGCGACGTTCAAGACCTTTAGTCCAGAATGCCTGTTCAGGTTCATCCTGTGCCAGCCTCTTCAACTCACCTACAGTCTTCACAGAACGGACAATCTTGAACGAGTTCATGAAGTCGTCGGCCAGGGGATTGAACACAATGTCCATAGGGCTGATACGGACTGCCTTAGGGCCAATGTAGTCTGGGACCAAGGTTTCATCTGGCATCGTCTTATACTTCGCCTCAAAGGCTACAGTGGCGAATGCGTTGCCATAGTCGATGTAGTCATAAATTAGCTTAGACATTGTAGTGCGGAAATGGCTCTCCCGGCACTTGTTCGACATATAAGCTTCAATGGTTGCAGCTTTCTGCTTGAGAGAGTCATCCTTGGTGTAGCCTGCCCAACGCAGCCAGTCGTCGTTAGGGAAGAGGGCGGATAGATAGTTGGAGTGGAGGTTATCTCGGATCTGACACAGCTTAGGGGTGGTTGTGGAGTTCTTCCAAGGTAAGGTTGAGTTAGAAGTAGTTGATGTATCAGTAGCGAACACATAGTTACGCAACTCTTTCCACTCATCAATCTTGCCACGTCGTTGGTTATTGTAATCATTCCAGAGCCAGCTTACCCAGCCACTGTAGTCGTCTTGTACTAGAACCGTCTTTAATTCGGCAACTGCGGTAGACATATGTTTTCCTTAGTGTTTAAAGGCAACTCCGCCGAAGCGCGAAGTCTGCTTAGTTGGAGCAAAGAAGTCCTTAATGGCGGACGACCTACTTTTCATTGGTGGGATAGCGATGCCTACAGCGCTTGCCAAGGCGTCCTTGATGTCATCATGTGGTGGCCTACTAAGAACAAGCTCTTCTTCCAGCACGGAAGTCCAGCCGCCCTCTAAGTGCCACACTTCAAGGTTGTCATACTTATGTTCGAGGGTGGCAGCAATACGCTCCTCCTTGGAGCCCTCGGTGCGGTTGGGGCGATACTCTTCTACAGCGAGCCTCAAACCATCCTTCTGCACGTAGTCCTTGATTGCGTTAACGATAACCTTCTGGGCTACCGTAACCTCTGCCCTAAACTTATTGAAGTTCCACTTGGAGTGTAGCTCTTTGATATGTTCAAAATACTCCAAAGTCTTGTCTGTCTTAAATCGGTCAATGTCCAACACATAGACATTGTTCTCACTGTCAATGCCAATGACTACGATTGCAGTGTAGTCAGCAGCTTTAGAGAGGGAGAATGCAAAGTCAACTGCGGCATAGACGTTAAGCTTACGATCAGCGTAATACCACTTGCTACCCTCCTTCTTGAGGGCCCGTGGATTCCAGTATTGAAACTTCTCACGACTAATACGATCACTGCCGGGGTCGTTAGGGTCGTTGTAATACTGAGCGTAGAACTGCACTCGGTCAGAGTATTCTGCACGGATGCGGCTTAGTACCCGGATATCAAACCCAAAGGCCTTACCATCATCACGGATGGTTCTTGGCCAAGTGAAGATGCCATCACGCTCCACAACAAACTCTTTAATCTCCCACACTGGCAACTTACCAGTCAGGATGCCTTCGTCATCGTACTCATCGTAGACTTGTTCTTTCCAAGTTCTGTAGATGTCGCTTGGGTGATAACGTGTGCCGCAGGCCATTGTGAAACCACCCGCGTTTCGGATGGAGGTAAACTGGCTTGCTTTCTTAGATACTGACTCGCGTCCATCTTCTGTATAAGCATTCTCTGGTACGACGAGGTCGTCTGCGACAACGATGTCAGCGTGCCACCCTGTAGTGTTGGTTGTGAGTCCTGCTGTGCTAATGGTAGCATCACGGATGCCCTCCTTACGACGCTTAGGGTGGTCTACAGACATATTAGTCGAGGACCATTTCTCACGCTTACCTTCTTGTGGGTTGATATACTCAGGCCAGTACCGCTGGTATAAGCTAGAGCCGAGGATGTTTTTTACAGCGTATAGCTGAGTCTCTGCCAGAGTGGCTGTAGCACTCACATAGAGCATTGTAACTTCAGGGTGACGGGTTACCACCCATGCACACCAAGTAGCCACCATATGGCTCTTCAAGTGCGCTCGTGGCAGCATAATGAGTTTGTTAGAGCAGAGTTGCTCACCCTGCCCAAACAAATCATACTCTTGCATCCAACGAAAGATTTCTTCGTGGACTTTACCATATACATAACCGGGGTTAACCAGCTTAGCAAAAAAGAAGAGGTCAGCTTCTGCACGATCTCTGACTTCACGAGCCTGAGGCGGCATCTTTTTTAATTTCTTCTCAGCCTCTATGAGCCAATCTTCGTCCATTATTTACACCTTAAGTCTAATGATATCTGCACTGAACTCATCTGAGAGTCTGTCAGCCAGACGGTCTTCTTTCTCTTTATCATGCTTGCTAGGGCGGCCCGGAGCACGCTTCTCCCAACCACGGTCAGCTAGAAACTTGGCTGCTGAGAAGTTGCCGTTCTCTGACGCACATAAGCCTTGCATGTCACGGATTGCTTGGGAGCGGATCTTAAGCTCCAACTCTTCACGCCACTCATCAATATGTTTACGAATTTGCTTGTTCTCACACAGACGCTTCCAGTGTTGCCAACCAAGCAAGTGTTTAGTTGCGAATTCATACTCAGTGACATCCTCTTCTTTCAAGTAGAGGCGTTTGAGAGAGGGGTAGTTCTTACCTTTATAGGCGTAGTCTTGCTCTTTGAGGGTGTAGACAGAGTATTCTGAATACCCTAGTTCTAGAAACAGACTCTGTGTCAGAGGTCTGCCCATAGTATCTTGTAACTGGCCTTTTTCTATAGTCATAGTTATAGGGACATCCTTGTCCCTCTCCAAATTAAAGGTTGCCGTTCACAAAGCCAAGGCCACCAATGGTAGCCCCGCCTAGAGCGATTTGAGAAGCTGCCCCACCGTAGTAGACAATATCACCGTCAGTCCTGACTTCAATAGTGCCCATCGACGGTGTTGCGCTGACAAGTGCGTATACTGGGATACGATGCACTAAGAGTGGGCGTGAGCCCGGAGGGCATGTACCAAGTACAACACCATTCGGCGAGGCAGGGCATGTCAAGAAGCCAGTGATGCGCAGTCCAGCATCACCGGGCTCTTTGTAAACAGCTAGTGGAGCATACCCACCCAAGTTAGCAAACCCATTGATAGGTGTGATTAAGTGTGGGATGCCACGGGTACCAACGCCCAAATCATTTACTGTCGTAGTGAAAGCAGTGCCGATTTCATTCTGCTCGATGATAGTATCAGTAGCCAAAGACGAAATAAAGATGCAGGTGGGAGAGTTAGCTGCCAGAGCGCTTGTGAATCTGTTATGGCTCACTTTCGTCTGGTAGGCATTGTTAATACGTAAGATTGCGGACAGCGCTGATGCCCCAAAAGCCCCGATACTATTACCCTCAAACTGGGCCCAAGAGCAGCCACCTTCACTGCCATCAAGGTCAATACAAGCTCCTGAGCCTGTACCCGTACCATGGCTTTGTTCAATGTTGTTTTTGATGATGGTATATTTGAGTCCATTCAAAGCAAGAATGGCACCACCATCACAGTCCATATTACATTGCTCAACAGTCAGTTGGGAAGCTTGGCCACCGCCAGCATAAATACTCTTGGTATTAACGCCCACACGACCAGAGCCAACACTAGAGCGGAATACGCAGTTACGGAACGTATTGCTGTCGCCATGGTTAGTCATCTTCACGCCCTCCCAGAAATGGGTGCGTTCAAAGAGGGAGTTAGCTGGGCCACCCTGTACGTTAACCGCGTTAGTAAACCACTCAAGCGAATAGTCATTGCCGGGGGCAAAGTAGCAACCGTCCACGTGGACAGAACTTGCATTACTAACTTCTGACATATCTACAAACAGACTACGTTTGCCTCGTTTGTTACCCGGAGCATTAGGATAGATAAACAACCCACTAATCTCGACAAAGTCAAGTACGTCTGCTGCTGTTGGTTTTAGCCAGATGTAGTCTGCAGTTGGTGGCAGGGCTGCATCAGGGATTAACTGTACTCTAAGTGCCCCCTCACCAATCATCGAAACTCCACGGTTCAACAGGCAATAGCCAGCGCCACCATATGCTTCACTCAGTTTATACACGCCAGATGGGAAATACACAGCCTTCCTTTTGACAATAGCATCAGCAAGGGCAGCGTTGATGGCCGGAGTGTCGTTAGCTATGCCATTACCAACAGCACCATACAACTTCACGTTTAAGTTCTGGCTATTCAGGGCGTTATCTAATTCTTCTTGGGTAATGTAATCTCCCAAGTTATCTTGAGACACCAGTTGGTCTACGTCAATAGAGAAGCTGGAGTCAGTAGTTTGCAGCGTGTCGGTACGCAATGTACTCATTATGATTTCCTTTTATTAAGCAATTGGGTACGAACCTGAAACTACGATTACCGCACCGTTAGTAGAAAGATCAGGGACGCCTGTGTCTGTGCCTGATGTGAAAGCTGTGGTTAGTCCCGGTTGAATAACCGCCATACCTGCCTTGCCTGTTACAGCGTTTTCTCGACATGGGAACACCCAGCCGGACGAACCTGCCAGAGCTGCACGAGGTAAAGTAAAGATTGGTTGAGCACCAGTGCCTTTGGTAGTGATTGTGATGGTGACGATAAAGTAACAAATACCAAATGCCACCATGTATCCGCCAGTTGCCGAAGCTGCTGTAAATGAGTTAGATGCTGCCGTCACTACAGGCGTATATGTTGTAAAGGCCCTCTTGTTAGCAATCTCCGCTTGTACCATTGCAGTGGTAGCTAGTTGAGTGGTGTTAGTGCCGGGAGCGGCAGTTGGCGCAGTGGGGACTCCTGTAAACGCAGGAGACGCCAGAGGAGCTCTGCTAGTATCTATTGGGTGGACGTGGTCTTGTCGAGAGTATCTCAAACTGACACCAACGGTACCTGTGCCGTCAACCAAGGGAGTTGAGGTACCGGCTTGGCCTACTACAAACGCTGTAGAAGCAATTTGAGTGGTGTTAGTATCCAGCGCCGCTGTTGGGGTTGTAGGGGTGCCTGTAAGACCTGGGCTGGGCTCTAGGGAGAGCGGAGTTCCACCTAAAGTCACTCCATCACCTATGCGCAGCTTCTTAGCTTGGTAGTCGTATACAGGCTCTCCTAGAGCAGGGAGGTAGGCGTTAACACTACCGGTGTCTCCTCTCTTCAACTTAAATACATCTTCACTCATGGTAACTCTCCCATATCCAGCGGAGAAGGAATCTCTGGGTTCAGAGTACCGGCCCCTGTTGTAGCGCCATTAGCTATAGTCCAAAATGACCCTTCCCCAATCTCAACTACTTGCCCTACGCCAATAGACATAGTAGGTCCAAACGACCAAGCATTTACATTGTCTGGGATGGCTATTGAGTTGGCTATAAGCTGACTGTGCCAACTAATCTCACTGAACGCACTGCCCATAGGTGGGTTAACGCCATTGAGCTGCTCTTGTAGGTTAATGTCACCAGCCACACGAGCGTCAATCTCATAGTCTAGGTCAACCTTCCTAACCGGCTCACTATCACCTACAGGCTCTCTTAAGCCAAGAATAGGTTGACCATTAACATTCATGGGGCCAGTGAGGGTGTCCCCACTGACATTATACCACCTAGCGTCACCTACTTCAATTGTGACTAAGCTACCGGGTTCATTTGGGTTAGCGGACACATTGAGCAAAGAGTTGCCATTAAGGTCCAAGTCTTGGTACATAGTGTTATTGTCACCACGTACATGCAGTACATCATTGTTAATGACATCTTCAACTTTATCAAAGTTGTCATTAATCTTTGACAGATTGTAACCAGAGGTGATGGGCACTAAGGTTATGTCGGTCATAACCAATCCTCTTCATTAATTGTATTCATAATATTACTCTTACGTTTAGCTAAACGCCCTGACGGGCAGGAAGCTCCTCCTAGCGTATTAGCACTCTCCCGTCTTCATGACGAGAGAGCCCACTTAATATTTCCTTTTATTATACGAGAGGAACCTTGTACGGCTGTATTTTTGCTGAGAAAATTTGAGGGGTTAATGCAAGTATGTACACCCCTCCCCTAACCCCCTGCCCCACGGGTGTGCACTAGTGCCCAGCAAGGAGAATGAGCGTTCTTCTTAACGTCTATCGACGATAGCCTACTCGTCTGTACGAGTTGATTAGTTGGGAGTGAGGGTGCATTGACACTGTCGTTACATGACCAGTTAGTTGCCATGCATGTATTATGTACATGAACTAAGCTACAGCCCATATGTATCAAGGCTTACACTTATACGTTCCCTTCGGTCACGAGTTAGTTAATGCCTTTGATGTTATGCGTTTAGGAACTTGCAGACGTAGTCTGCGTTTAGTATTAACAAACGTATTGCATACGAGTACGCTTGACAGTGTGTAAGGGGTTATGCTATTCGCACGCACACCCGGTTCATCTATGTGGATGATCTATGACTAAGCCGACGAATGGTATTGACACACCAAATGTCGTATGAGACTATAGCGTCACTGGAGCAGCACAGCAGCCAGTTGCAGGGACCTAGTAGCTAATCCCGAATCTACTCAGGCAGCTTAGAGCGATTGCCAATTGACAACACAAGCAACACGCTGTAGAGTTTAAATCGTCACTGACTAATCAGCCCTTGGGGCGAAGGCCAGGTAGTTAGGGCTTAGTCATGGTTCGCCATGCTAGGGACTTCCAACTACAGACAATGCAATACCAGCCACACAGGTTCACAGTAGAAAATAAGTTTGACAGGCTACACCGAAACATGATTAAATAGCGTCACTGAATGATTGGTACAGGTCGGTAGGTCTACGAGACTACGTATATCCGAGGCCACATTTAGTATCAACCGGAAACGGTTAGGGGTAACGCCCGGAGACTAAACGTTTAGCTGGTGACTAGCTGATAGTCATGTAACAGGGGCAAACGGGCCTTGTCTAAGTCGACCAACTGTACGTCCCTTAAGGGGGCGACACAAAGTGATTAGCGTTAGGGCGAACCTTGAATGTGTGTAGTCCTAACAGGAAAGCTAAGTGTTCCGCGCTGATGGATTGTAGACCAGCCCGCTGTGACATGAGCGAAGAACATGTCTCCGTATGGATTGCTTAGGATAGTTAAGCACCGGCCCTGTCAGTGGCTATATAACCGACTAGCGTAACCACTTAGCAACTGGTGAAACTAGGGAGTGACTGACCAGAGATGACTAGCGTATCGAGGCTAGTGGATTGTCCCTCTGTGTAAACCGAAAGGTTTACTTAAGCTATCTGGTTGGGACTTAGGTCGATATTCCCTCCCCTTCTAGATAGCTTAAGTAAACCAACGGGGGACAAACATGAACGTAAAGAGTTATGTCCAATGCTCTAGTTGGACAGAAGTTAACAGCATGGTGGCAATGTGTAGAACAGAAGGTTATGTGTTCAGCGTTGACCATCAAACATTAATGCTTAGCTATTGGCGTCAATCACAGCCAATGACATGGTGATGACATGGCCTTCCAAAAGAAACAACGAGTTAACCACACCGATACACGTCCTCAAGCTTCTAAGCTTGTAATGCGTGAAGCTAAGGTACAAGCGCTCAAGGCAGAGAACAATCCAGAAGCACGTAAAGCCCTGAAGAAGATGAACGACAAGGTCTATCGTGGCTCACGCTCTAACCTGAAGGAATGGTTTAAGCCAACTGGCAAGGGTATGACAGCACGAGCCTAAGCAAATGCTGGCCCGCTGAATTAACTTCTGAAACTAATTTGCTCGGAGTAACACACCATGAAAGCTATCAAATATGTATTCGCCAAAGATGCAGCTGGTCTGGAAAAGATTCAAGCCGCTGCTGTTAAGTCTGTACAGTCTGCCCGTGTGAGCGTTCAAGTGGCTGCTGTAGCTACCATCCGTCATGCTTATGAGCATGGTGACTGGTCGTATGCTGGCAAGCTTGTAGAAGCGCTTGGCAATACCATCAATGGCAAGGCACTGGTAGAGTGGTTTAAGCTCTATGGTGGCCTTAAGGTTGACGACACTGGCTTCATTGGTTGGAGTGGTAAGCAACACATTGAAGACAACTTCGAGAAAGCCAAGGCTGGTATGTGGTGGGAGTTGAAAGCCGCTAGCCCATTCAAAGGCTTTGACCTTGAGGCTGCTCTTCAACGCGTTATCAAAGAGCACAATGCTGTGCAGGAAAAGGTTGTTGGCCTCACACCAGAAGATCAGGCCAAGGTTAAGCTGCATGTTAATGACGCTACCATTCAAGCTGTGCTCAAGCTCTGCAACTTCGGCGCTATCATTGGTGAAGAAGAAGTGGTGGCAGATGAAACCTTCGACAACCTTGATGTTCCGCATGTAGCGTAATAGGTGGGGCCATGTTAGTTAACACTATGGTACATACAGAAAGGATGTTGCTTTGGATGCGCGTAGATCGCGCTATAGACTTCAAACCTTTCTATGCCATAGGTGACCATGGCCCTTTCTCCCCTATATGTTTCGGTAGATTGTGGGGCGTGTAAGCAAATGCTAGCGCCTGCCAATAACATAACAAACTAATTCTGAGGGTTGACGATATGAGCCGCATGTCAGAGTTACATGACGATTTGTCTATCATTCATACCATCCTGTTAGGTCAGCGCAAAGTGGCGCAGATTGGTCTTGACAGGGCGACTGCACGTAATGACCACGAAAATGTGCTGACCATTTGGCAAGTGCGCATTGAGTGTATCAACGGCCTGCTCCTTGAGTTTGAAGCAGCGGGTGTGGTGTGGCCGGGCAATGTGGTCAGCCTTGATGATCGCATAGACAAGTTCATTGAGACTGTCAAATGTGGTTGTGAGGGTGACATCCATCCCGAACATGGGCCTAATTGCTGAGGTGTAACATGGCTAAACGTATCTATGGCTGTACCAGCGTGTTGAACGCTGTATGCCTACAGTTTGAGTTAGCAGGGCATGGCCTTTACACTAGCGTTAAGCGCTCAGGTAGGGGCTATGTGTGCTGTCACGCTATCAAGCGTGTGACTAAGCCAACCTTCATGGAACAATGGCTAGCTCAAGCTCCTAAACAATTGGCCAATGGCCCGGCATGGGACGTAGTGCTATGAACATGTTAGAAATCTTTGTATTAGGTGTGGTCATCATGGTGATGTTGGTGGCCCTTGCTTCCATCTTACTGGATGATGATCCCCATGATATTTGAAGTGTTGCGTAGTCCCGCCCGTGTATGCTGGTGGGTTATGTGCAATGGTGTGTTGCTTAGTACAGCAGACACTAAGAATGAGGCACTGGGCCAAGCTGACTTCTATCGCCGTAAGTACGCCGTGTAACGAAAGTGCCCGTGTAACAGAATGCTTGACCACACACATTAACATTAGAAAAACTTTTGAGGGTTTAGATATGCCCAAGTACGTTTACTTAGTCTCTGGTGGCAGGCAGTCAATGTGGGTTAAAGACGAACACTTTGAATGTCTTGAGCCCACCGATTGCCCACAGACCTATTCCCCACAGACATCCTTAACAAAGGCGCGAGACGAGCTGCTAGAAAAAACACTGAAAGGTGTTGTGGGACTAGTTATCTACAAGTTCGACTCCAAACCCCCTTACAAATATCATGGAAAGGTACAGTGACATGAAAGCCATAGCTAAACACATGCTCTATTACGTCCTACTAGCCGCTGTAGGCCTTTGTGCCTACTTAGCCTTGTCAGGGCATGCCCAAGCTGCTGAAACAGCTGTAACAGCCTCACAGGGGCTTGAAGGGGCATTGGTTGACATCATCCAGCAAGTTAGTGGTGGTGTGAAGCAAGGGGTTGACTTCTTGCAGGCTGAGATTCCTGAAGTCGTTCGTCAGTTGCTTGTCTGGAAGTTAGCCGAAGCAACGATAGTGTTTTTAATCTGTAGCCTGATCGTAGCGGCTTGGATCAAAGGTATGATCATCGCGGTGAAGCACGACAGCAAAAATTACTGTAGTGATACTACTTTTCCTACAGCACTGTTTGGCGGGACTGTCGCAATAATTGCTGCTGGCATTGCAGTTTCTTGCCTACTCACAGCTCTGCAAATCTACATTGCCCCTAAAGTGTGGCTCATTGAATACGCTGCGTCCCTAGTTAAGTAAGGTGTTGTACCCTGTTCTCTAGCAAGGCCGTGTGCGAGTTAGAGAACAGGCTAGAATATCTAACCCAACAAAAGGAAAGTCGTATGTATCGTCATGCTCGTAACAACATGCTCACCTTGTCCGTTGACTACCATATGAGCAAGGAAGACGTTAAGTCTTATCAACACAATTGGACGCAATCAATGCGTGAACATCGGAAGCTCATTAGCTTGGGTGTTGCTGCTAAGTTCAAGGCTAAACGCTGAGGTGACTTATGTATCACTTGTTTCTAGCAAGCAAAGCGGCTAGGCAATGCGTCCTGTACGCTGAGAAACACCCTGAAGTGGATCAAGAAGATTTATTACAAGAGTGTTTTAAAGCCTATCAAGCTAACCATGGCTGGGACGCTGACAGCTGGATTGACCAAATCTTGTTAGATAAAGATCCTGATCTGTGTGGCGCATTTATCTGGTACCCTTGCAAGTATATTTGGGTAATGATTCACCGGGAGACAGGACGACATGTATGACATATTCCTAGAGACACTAGCTTGTCAGCAGATTGATCGCTACGCTAAGGCTAACGACCTTAGTGTAGAAGAAGCTGAAGACATTAAACGCAGTTGTTACGACAATAGTAATAAGTACTTGGGACGTAAGACGCAGGAGGGGATTGACTCATACTGGATCAATCTGTGCCTTAAAAATGACTCTCACAAATATAAAGATGTTGATGAATTGATGCTCTGGTCAGGGACACCAGAAGGCATTGATTTCTGGAGTGGCGTTAACGACCACTAAGTATACTTAAGTGTATACATTGTTGATAATGTTCGTTTCACTCACCATTATACTTTGTAGTAAATACTAGTATATACTTATATTTCAGAGGAACGTCTACAAATGAAGGCGTAAATAGCGTAAATATGTGCGTTTAGTGAAATGCTAGCGACGGTCATTAAGGTCTGAAAATATTTTGGAGGATTGTCATGAAAGTAATTGTGAAAGAAGAGGTTATTCAAACAGTAAACCCAATCAAACGTGGCAACATCGTCAAAACACCAGCAGGTAACGTCATACTTGTGACTGAGGTAGTTGGTCATGCCAGTGGCAAGTATGGTGGAATTTGTTTGGTGAGTGCGGGTGTTCTTGAAGTCGGTGAAGTCTCCCGTATTCTCAACCCACACGGCGTGGAGTTGTTCAACGGGACGCTGACAATCTCTAACGGTGAAGATGATGCGTCCTAAATTTGAGGTTGGGGAGGTTGTAATCCTCCAAAGCAAAAGCCAGCCTGAGTCTAACGGAGAGTATACAGTTGGCATGGTATTAATGAAAGATGCGAGAGTAATCTGTCGGCTTGGTAGCGGAGTAGGTATGTTGGGCTCAGATAAAGTAAGTTATTTATTTACTGAGCCCGTACGTGACCTTGCACACCCAAAAGGAAAAGAAGCCCTCTGGGCTGAATCTGCTTTGCGTAAGAAGCACCTTCCCGGTGAACTATCCTTCACAGACCTTATGGCGTCTCTAAGCTCGCCTAAGCTCATTACACACCAAGCCTAGGCATTGCCCTAGGTTTTATATTAAAACCTCTCAGAACGGCTCACAGGAGCTTACAGGGGCATTCACATGGCTAACTTCCGTGTTAAACGAATTAAGCACCGTCCTATTGACTCTCGTGAGCGACTTCCAACCTTGAAAGATGCTTCGGGAGGTAAGGTGTTTGTGTACTTTGGTGGCAAGCCTAGTTGGCGAGTGGTCAGTCTGACTGTGACGCTAATCTGGGCTAAACGCTATACGCTCTATTGGGCACCGGCAAGTGGGGTGAAACATGGCATGGCCTGAAGAAGATAAAAGTAAGCGGGCTAAGATAGCCCACGAGCTTGACCGTCGAGAGTTCTGGAAGAGTTGTTTCTTAATCTCATTGCGCAATCCATGTAACGTCGACATTGAGATTGAAGCCGCCACTCGTGATGCGGACGCGGCGCTAAAGGCTTTTGAAACTAAGTTCCCACCATTGCATGGTGCGTCATGAGTGTATACATACATTACGAAGTGACTCTTCACTTCTCCAACAACCTGCCAGACAGGACGTTCCGTCTCTATGCTAAAGACGCAGAGAGTGCCATCAAGGTGGCTAAGATGGACGCTCAATCATTTGGCTACAGAATTCTACTGCTCATAGGGCATACAGTGGAGGTGTTATGATGGCAAGTGCTGCGCTGAAAGTGGAGGTACATCCTGAGATTGATTGGGAGGATCGTATTGAAAATGCCACCAAAGAGTTTCTAGAAGATGTTGTTTGGAAAGAGAACGCTGCTGCCAACTTTATAGACAGCAATGGAAAGATTCTTGGCACTAGCTCTTCTGTATGTCACCACTTCCTTTGTGGGCACAAGGCTAAGTTCATTATCAATGGCTTGCAAGATGGCGAGAATTATGGCGAGAACATTGGCCGTATCTTACCGAAGGAAGTAGAGGTGTGGTACTTGGACTGGCTCCTTAACCGTAGCCCCTACGCTGACGCATTCATCACCAAGGACGCTGAGAAGGCGCTGGAGACACGCATTGTCGTAAGCAGTGGTGACCATCCGGGCAACTACGTAGGTGGCTCTATAGTGTCTCTCAGGCTCTTGTGGGAGCATACTTATGCTGCACAAGCGGCCTATGACCTTCACAAGGCTGGTGTACATGAAGATGTAGCCTTCTTGCTGGGTCATACAGTTAGTGTTGAACGCAAGATTACTCCCGACTCACCAACTGAGTGGAATAATAACACTAGCTGGCACAGTTCTATTGACGTTGGGACTATGGGGTTCAAGGGCATTAAGAATTTCATGGCTCACAAGCCAACTAATAAGACTGGCATCTACGCTAAGCAGGGTCAGTTCAGTGGCTATAGTGCCATGTACATGTCAGACGGTGTAAGGCTGACTGAGTACATCCGAGTCAACTTCCCTTATGAACGCTATAAGGACGCTCCGAAAGCCTTAGTCAACACCAACCCATTCATGGCATCTAAGGCTGCACTTGAACCAGCTCGTAGGGCAGGTGGCGATAGCGCTCCTTACTACAAGGCCATTGAAGTTATGGCTGAATGGGCACAAACACATTTGATGGAGAAGATTAATGCAGCCTAAGGTTTATATCGTTGGTGGTAATGGTAACGGCTACGGCCGGATGTTCCTTAACGCTGGCTGGGAGCTTGCTAAGGGGCCTTTGCTGGCAGATATGATTCAGTTCACAGGTGGTGAAGATGTTACACCAGCATTGTTTGGTGAAGAAAACCACCCGTACACTGGCAACTCTTTCGAGCGTGACCTATATGAGGCTGGCTACTTTGCCATTGCCCAACGTATGGGCATTCCTATGTCAGGCATCTGTCGTGGTGGTCAGTTCCTTAACGTAATGTCTGGTGGCAAGATGTATCAGCATGTTGACAAGCATGCTACTGGACGTGACCACAATCTTGTCGATGTGAAATCTGACCGCATTATTTCTGTCAGCTCAACTCATCATCAGATGATGCGCAGTGGCCCTGATGGCATCCTTGTAGCTGTCGCTGATCTTGGAGGCTTCAAGGAGTATATGAATGAACATGGACAACAAGAACGTATACCACAACATCTGGTTGAAGTTGACACTGAGTCAGTCTACTACCCAACCACTAAGGCTCTGTGCTTCCAGCCACACCCGGAGCATTTTGGGCCAGACCACGAATGCTTCCAATACTACTTTGAATTAATCGAGAGGTGTCATGGCCTTAGTGCATAGAGTAGAAATTACTAGAGAGTTGATGGAGGACCTATTCATCATTGAAGATGGTGCTCTGTATTGGCGAGAGAGTCGTGGCTGTGCTCTGGCTGGTAATCGTTGTGGTTGGGTAAATGATGCCGGGTACCGCTTCATAGGGGTGCATGGCAGGTTGTTTCAAGAGCACCGTCTACTGTTCTTCTATTTCAAAGGCTACATGCCAGACCTAGTTGACCATGAAGACAGGGATACTTCAAACAACTTTGCGTACAACTTGAGAGAGGCTGACAAGGCCCTTAACTCTATCAATCGTGACAAGCAGACTAACAATACTTCTGGAGTTAGGGGAGTAGGCTGGAATAAAAACTCAGGTAAGTGGGTTGCTTATATTAAGCATAAGGGTAAGCACAAACACCTGGGGCTGTTCGAAGTATTTGAACAGGCAGTAGAGGCACGTAAGGTGGCTGAAGCCCAGTTATGGAATGCTTAGTCACTGATATTTAAGCTAGAAAATAATTTCATAGATTCGCCCTGTTAGGGCTGGAGGATAGTCAAATTTGCGGCCTCGTTGGAGTCGCTGGGTATATCTCAGCTAAAGAAGAAAGTGTGTTCAAGCGACTGCTTGAGATTGACACCATCCGTGGCCCACACTCTACTGGCGTTCTTGCAGTAGATGCTCAGGGTGAGACAACGGTGGTTAAATCTGTGGGCACTCCTTGGAACTTGTATGAGTACAAAGCCTTTGATGAAGTTATGAAAGGCTCTCTGTGCGTGTTGATGGGACATAACCGTTGGGCAACCAAAGGCAAGATCAACCGTCGTAATGCACACCCATTCGAGCACAACCATATCATTGGCGCTCACAATGGCACCTTGCGTAGTCAACAATTGCTTGTAGACCACAAGGACTTTGAGGTTGACAGTGACAACATCTTCCACTCAATGGCCAAGGTTGGTGTAGACGAAACCATTAGTAAAACTTGTGGTGCGTTTGCTCTGACGTGGTATGACAGCGCCAATGAGACGATGAACTTTGTACGCAATGATGAGCGCCCCCTCTGGATTTGTGAGAGTGAGGACAAGCGTACAGTGTTCTGGGCCTCTGAGCGTTGGATGGTTGAGGTAACTCTCGACTTGGCTGGCATCAAGCACCGGGACGCATTTGAACCTAAGCCGGGTGATTTGTTCTCCTATCCAATTGAACTGGCATACATTCCCAAAGCATTTGCTGACGTGCATGTCCGTCCATTGGAGTTGCATAAATGGCCCGTCTATAAGCGTCAAGACTCCATCTACTCAGGCTCTGGCAACGGCAATACTAACGTTGTTAACTTTGACAAGGCCAAGGAGGCAGAAAACAACAAAAAAAAGGTGACAGCAGCAGACCTAATTTCACAAGGAAAATTAGAATTCTTCGTAGCGTCACTGAAGACTAGTCAATATTCCTCGCAGCAATATGTGTCCTGCATGGCTACACAGGATGACTGTGATATTGAACTGCGTCTTTATACCACTGATGACAAGCTCGTTGAGCTTATGATCAATAGCTGTAAGCTCTTCAGTGGCAAGGTGAGGGGCTTTACTACTGTGGGTGGGGACACCTACTGCACTCTTGATCCACGCTCTATTGAGGAGCTTGAGCAAGAGGCTGACGTAGGTGACGAAGAAGAGTTTGCTGTCGTCTATGGTGGTAACATCTTGTCAGAAGATGAGTATGACCTCGCTGTATCTTGTGGCTGTGGTAATTGCAAGTCCATACCTGTCATTGAAGAGAGCGCTGAGCTGGTGTGGCTTGACGAACTGCACTTCATCTGTGGCGATTGCAAGGACTTGCCTGTAGTGCAAGAGTTCATTGACAAATCCATTAAACAAAACGTAGTTAAATACTAGAGGTAATAGACATGAGCTTGAACATTCTCGTAGGTGCGGATCCGGAATGTTTTGTCCGCAAAATTGGCAAGAAGCAGTTCCAATCCGCACATGGCCTGATTAAAGGGGATAAGAAAAACCCCTATAAAGTAGACCGAGGTGCTGTACAGGTTGATGGCATGGCGCTGGAGTTCAACATTGACCCAGCTAAGAATGAGCGTGAGTTCGTAGAGAACATCACTGGCGTCATGAAAATCATGGCAAGCATGGTGCCTGACTATGAACTGGTTCCTGTGCCTGTGGCCAAGTTCACTGAGGCTGTCATGAAGAAGCAGCCTAAGGAAGCATTGGAGCTGGGCTGTGAGCCTGACTTCTGTGCATGGAACAACGGTGAGGCTAACCCTCGTCCTAATGGGGATGTTAACTTCCGCACTGGCGCTGGGCATGTACATATTGGCTGGACTAATGGTGTGGATACTAGCGATCCCGGCCACATCGAAGCTTGCATTATGGCGACCAAGCAATTGGACTTCTACCTTGGTCTGGGGTCTTTGGTGTATGACACTGACACTAAGCGGCGCACTATGTATGGCGCTGCCGGCGCGTTCCGTCCTAAGCCCTACGGTGTAGAGTATCGTGTGCTTAGTAACGCTTGGTTGCAGTCTGAAGAGCTTATGGCTTGGGTCTATCGTACCACCACCAAGGCTATAAATGACTTGTTCGAAGGCAAGCCGAAGTATGATCAGCATGTCGCTCTGATGAAGACGCTGATGAAACAAGCCAAACCAAACATGCAGCACGTACGTTTGTTGCTTGAGAAGTGTGGTGTTGAATGTCCTCCCGGCTATAAGCCAGCCCCACGATTGGCCGATGGCTTCATTAAGGTAGCGTAACCATGTGCATGTATTCTGACGATTGGGAATATGCAAGCAGCAGGCTCTGTGAAACAATCGTGAGATTGAATGGGGAGCCTGTCTACATTTACAATGTAGGGCCGGGTATGAAAGCCAAGTACGGCACCCTCAATAACTTTGAACAAGAGAAGTTCTGTCAAGTTGAAGAACTTGACCTTAAGCCTGTGCCTCTTGGCTACTGCAACTTCAACAAGGTCGCCTCTTACCTCACTCGTATGCCTATGCGCCGTGACTGGCGCCAAGGATTGCGTCGAGGTAACTTCGTCTCGCTTAATGGCATTGCTGCTGAACGCATCCCGTATGATTGCCTGTATCAGGTGATTAAGGGGGACTACCCAAGTTTTGTTGCTGCACTTGAGGCTAGCAAAAAAGTTAAGTCCATTGCATGGCACAGACATTGGTCAGTAGATTGCAAGGGTGATGTGTTCCACAAAGGGCACTACAAACCTGTTGGTCGTGTTGTTAATGGCACTGTGGAGTTACACAGTCCATCTACCTATTTGATGGAGGCGTTGAAGGAGAGCTATGAAGACTGTATTCCAATGGTTCAACCTGCCGCGTAAGTACAAGACTGACGGTGACGTAGGTATTGAGATTGAGGTAGAGGGCAAGGATCTTCCATGGTGTGAGAAGTTCTGGAAGAACGAGGAAGATGGCTCACTGCGTGGGCCAGAGACTCGTGAGTATGTCCTTGAGAAGCCTATGACCCTCAAGGAAGCCCGTCTTGCCCTTAAGTACCTTGACGCTCAGTACAAAGACAAAGGCTCTGTAGTTGACGATAGCGTGCGAGCTGGAGTTCACGTACATATCAACGTACAGAAGCTCAACATGATTGAGTTGTATAACTTCATCACTCTCTATCTCATCTTGGAGGGGGTGTTGGTTAAGTTCTGTGGTCCATATCGTGAAGGGAACCTTTTCTGTCTGCGTGCATCTGACGCTGAGTATTTGCTTGGACAGTTGCAGACAGCAGCAGAGACCAAAGAGTTTGGTAACTTGGTGAGTGACCAGTTGCGCTATGCCTCTATGAACGTTAAGGCGCTGGGTACTTACGGCAGCCTTGAGTTCCGTGCAATGCGTGGCACTCGTGACCTTGACCTCATCTATAAGTGGGCAGAGGTGTTGCTTAGCTTGCGTGAAGTAGCTAAAGCATATGAGAACCCACAAAAGATTATTGAAAGTTTCAGTCATGTGCAAGCCAAAGGCTTCATTCAGAACGCACTAGGTGAGAATGCCCACTTGTTTCAGTGCGAAGGTTATGAACGCATGCTGTATGATGGTATTCGTAACGCTCAAGATGTGGCGTATTGCGTTGACTGGAATGACTATCGTGAAGTAGCCAAGAAACTTATTGGTGAACTTGAGTTCCCACTTGGCACAGAGTTTCCAAATGAACCGCTGGAGGATTATTAATGAAAGCTTTTATCTACCCATACAAACCGGGCTCTGAGTCTTGCAAACTTCTTGCTGGCGGCTTGGGCATTAAGCGTATCGCTCACAAGAACAGCAAGTTCCGTGGCACTCCCGACAAGCTCATCATTAACTGGGGCTCCAGCAGTGTGAGTGAAGAAGTGGCCAAGTGTCACATCATCAACCACCCTGCCGCAGTTAAGCAGGCTAGTAATAAGTTGTTGGCCTTCAAGAAGCTTAATGAGGCTGCCCGCAGTACACGTAAAGTGTGTGTACAGAATCAAACTCATGACCTGCAACTTGATCACCGTCTGTTCAAGGAAATCGAAGACAACTTCGTAGGTAAGTTTGTACATCCTCAGTTCCGTGAAGTTGAGGTGCTGGAACCTGCCCCTAGTGGCCTTGAGATTGCCCGCACTCCTGAGTACACCACTGTAGCAGGTGTAGCTTCTCTGTGGCTTGCTCAAGGTCATACTGTTGTAGAGCGTCACATCCTCAATGGCAACAGTGGCGCTGGTATCAAGCTTATTGAGCCGGGTGTAGATGACGTGAGTGCTGTATGCCCACTCTACGTCAAGTATGTGCCAAAGAAACAGGAATACCGTGTTCATGTGTGTGCTGGTGTAGCCGTTGACATTCAGCGTAAAGCACGCCGTAAGGACATCCCTGACGAAGACGTGAACTGGAAGGTTCGTAACCATGACAATGGCTTCATCTTCGCTCGTAATGAAGATGGCTTCGTCCCGGGTGACGTAGTTATTCAGGCAGTTAACGCTGTGAACATTCTTGGCCTTGACTTCGGTGCAGTGGACGTCATCTTCAATGAAAAGTCTCAACAGGCTTATGTATTGGAAGTGAACACAGCTCCGGGACTGTCGGGAACCACGCTGGAAGGCTACGTAGCACGTTTTAAGGACTACCTTGATGGTAAGGTAGCTCTTAAGCCTCAGCAGGTCGCTAAGGAGTTTGTAGGAGCTCAGGAAGAGTTGCCTGAGATTCCTGTTCGTGACCTCAAGGTGCCACGTGCTGTACCTTATAACGACATCTTTAAGCAGTTTGAGGGAATTAAGGCAGCACGTGCTGTTGTAGACGAATTCTAATAAACAGAAGTATAGTTAGTCTTGGAGAATTGATATGATTAAGTGGCATGTAGACGACGCTAAGGGCCTCCGCGTTTGCGGAGACTATGGCCATCGGACTCGACAAGCGGCTCGGCTTACAAAATTGCAATTGGAGAAAGAAGCTCTGGAGGACTGGAATGCGGACCTTAGCTATCCGCTAAAAATAATTCGTGAAGAGTGGGAACTTAAAAGTTCTAAGGTTGTCCGATGAGCCTTACTCAAGTGCTAAACCCAATTGAGGTGAGGTATGCTAGTGGTGAGCTAGCCCAAGGCTACTTCATTAAGCTTGAAGACCATGAGACTGTTATGGCTGAACGAGACTACTGGCACCATATGTACAACCAAGCTACAGCTCCTGAGGTTGTGGACAAGGAAAGTGGTCTCGTAAACGAAATGCTAGAGCAATGATTTAACTTTAGAAAATAATTTAAGAGGTGGTAATGGGGCAATGCCTGATTAAGACAGCTCATTCATGCGGTACACGGAACGGGCTACAAGTTTACGAGCAGGAAGACGGCAGTCTAGACGGGTATTGCTGGTCATGTAACAAGTACGTGGCCAACCCACTAGGTGCTGGCAAGACAATTAAGGACATCCCGAAGGAGCAACGACTCTCTAAATCTCGTGAGGAGATTGAGGCTGAGCTTAAGGAAATTAGCGAATGTGAAGTTGTAGACCTACCTGACCGTCGTTTAAGGGCAGCAGCTCTAGACTACTACGGCATTAAGGTGGGGTATGACCAAGCTGATGGTGAAACGCTGAAGTTTATATACTTCCCGTACCACAACAAAGGTCAACTACAGTCATACAAAGTTAAGCTAATTGAAGGGAAGAAGTTCTGGTCTGTTGGTGATCAATCTAAAGTTGATCTCTTCGGCTGGGAACAAGCTAAGGAGAGCGGGGCACGTCGATTAATCATCACCGAGGGTGAGTTCGATGCTGTTGCACTCAAAGTCATCTTCGATACCTATGAGAAAGCTGAGTATAAGGACACTATTCCGGCTGTATGTAGCTTACCTCATGGTGCAGCATCTGCTCACAAGGATATCTCACGCCTATCACCAGAGATTAAGAAATATTTCAAGGAAGTAAGTTTCTGTTTCGATGATGATGAAGCGGGACATAAGGCCACTGAGGAATGTTGTAAGGTATTCCCCGGAGCTACGGTAATCAATCTACCTTTGAAGGACGCTAATGAGTGCATCCTCAAAGGTAAAGGTAAGGCGGCTTACCAAGCAGCAAAGTGGAAGAATGAAGTTAAGAAGAACACCAGACTAGTCTTTGGTGAAGAGCTGCATGAACCAGCCCGAGAGGTGGCTAAGTATGGTGACCTAACTTGGCCGTGGGAACATCTTAATAAGGCGACACGAGCTATCCGGTACGGAGAGACAATCTATATCGGGGCTGGGGTTAAGATGGGTAAGTCAGAACTTCTGAATGAGTTAGGTGCTCACTTCGTCAAGGAGCATGATGTAAAAGTCTTTATGGCCAAGCCTGAAGAAGCCAACAAGAAGACTTACAAATTAATGGCCGGTAAGATTGCTGGCAAGGTCTTCCATGACCCTGACCGAGAGTTCGACTTTGACGCTTACGACAGGGCAGGCGAAGTGTTGAAAGGTAAGTTGGCTATGGTCAACCTCTACCAACACTTGGGCTGGGAAAGTCTTAAGGATGACATCTATGCAGCCGCTGCTTGGGGCGCTAAGGCCATCTTCATTGACCCTATCACTAACTTGACCAATGGTATGGATGCAGCTCTAGCTAACATCAAACTGCAAGAGATTGCACAAGAGTTGGCTGCTATGGCGCTAGACCTAAACATCGTTGTGTTCATCTTCGTTCACTTGAAAGCTCCAGAAGGCAACATTAGTAAAGAGACTCGCCTTAAGATGTACAAGGAAGGTAAGTACATTGGTTTAGGTAACTGTCCACATGAACTTGGTGGCGATGTAAGTTCTAACCAATTCGCTGGCTCTCGTGCCATGATGCGTTCATGTAACTATATGTTAGCGCTGAAAGGTAACAAAGACGCTCTCTTGCAAGATGGGGTACGTAATATGCGTGAACTTGAGTTGCTAGAAGATCGTGAATTCGGTGAGGTGGGTAACTTCCCGCTCTACTGGAACAAGAACAGCACACACTTTGAGGAACGAGAGTGATGGACAGTGAAGAAGAGCAAAAGTGTACAGAATGCCTCCAATACGGCAGGGTTAATCATCGTGGCGTATGTGAGTTCTGTGAAGATCCCTATGGTGTATCGGCGCTCATGGAGTTGGTTGAGTTGGAAGACTCCATTCTAAGGGGACAAGAATGAGTGAGGAGTATGAAGAAGTTTGGCAAGAGGGTTATGAAGCGTATTTCCACTGCCCCGTGCCTCCCTGCCCATATCCGTGGAACTCTCGTAAGTCTATAGCTTGGTTCACTGGTTTGTGTGTTGCAAAATCCGTCTGTGGAGGCGGCCAGTGAACAGAGTCCTTGAGCAATTCTACAAAGACGAGCGTGAGAACCTCCTTCGACGTCTTAATTACGGAGCAGGCACTCAATGGAACGCTGAGGATGTGTTGCAGGAAGCATTCGTCCGTGCCCTAATCTACTGGGACACATTCGACCCTAAGCACAAGGAGTTGGGTGCTTGGTTCAATACCATCATGAAGAACGCTCTTAGGGACTTCAAGCGTGAAGAGTGGTTGTTTGGTATGGGGGAGGAGTTCGATGAAGAGTTGTATGACCCGCAAGAAATGCCAATCAATGAGAGTGAGCTAGTAAAGAAGATTTATGAAATGGTTGAGGATAAGATTGAACCTCACCAAGAGATTCTTCTACTCTACTTTGAGAAACATTATAGTCCAAAGGACATTGCTAACATCACTGAGTTCAAAGTTAAGACTGTGAAGCAAGTGGTGTGGCGATTTAAGTCGGAGGTTATTGAACGCTATGGGGGAGCGTAAGCACACTTACGTATTCGATCTTGAGTGCAATGGATTCAAACCCACACTCATACATTGCGTGGGTTTGAAGAACGTTGCTAAAGGCGAAGTAATTACTACCACCTCATATGACAAGATGCGGGGGTTCTTTAGTCGAGACGACATAACATTGATTGCCCATAATGGAATTAGATTCGATGTCCCTGTTCTAGAAAAGCTGCTTGGTATTAAAGTAAAAGCCAAGTTGGTGGACACACTCGCGATTTCATGGTATTTGTACCCAAACCGACACCAACATGGATTGGAGGAGTGGGGCGAAGAGTTCGGTGTTAAAAAACCACCCATAGCAGATTGGGACAATCTGCCTGTTGAAGAGTACCTTCATCGGGTTGAAGAAGACGTTAAGATTAACCACAAGCTGTGGGAGAAGATTTGGAAGGACCTTCTAAAGCTCTATGGTGACGCTGAGAAGGCTTGGAGGTTGATAGACTACCTTACCTTCAAGATGGACTGTGCGAGGGAGCAAGAGGCCTCACGGTGGCTCCTAGACGTGGTTAAGTGTACAGACACTAGGGACAGACTTGTAGCACTGCAAGAGGAGAAAGTAAAAGAACTGGCTCTGGTCATGCCGAAGGTTCCTGTTTATGGGAAAGCCAAGAAGCCAGCCAAGCTATATAAACTCAATGGGGAATTGTCAGAGTCAGGTAAGAAGTGGTTCGCTCTATTGGAACGTAACAACTTGCCCGCAGATACAGAAGGAGTGGTGGAAGAGGTTGTAGGTTGGAAAGAACCCAATCCCGGCTCAAGTCCACAGATCAAAGACTGGCTCTATAGCTTAGGTTGGGTGCCAGAAACCTTTGAATTCAAGCGGAATAAAGAGACAGGAGACGTTAGGCAGATTCCACAGATTAACTTGAAGCATGGGGCTGGTGTATGCCCAAGTGTCAAGAAACTGTTTAAAAAGGAACCCGGCTTGGCTGTGCTCGAAGGCCTCTCAATTCTTACTCACCGTATTGGCGTACTGAACGGATTCTTAGCTAACGTGGACGAAGATGGTTATGTCCAAGCGAAAATCACAGGACTCACCAACACGTTACGCTTCAAACATGGGGTGGTTGTCAACCTTCCGGGTATTGATAAGCCTTATGGCGCTGATATACGTGGTTGCTTGGTGTGCCCTGAGGGGTTTGAGTTGGCTGGGTCTGATATGATGGCACTTGAGGACCGCACTAAGCAACATTATATGTGGCCTCATGATCCAGAGTATGTAAAGGAAATGATGAAGCCCGGCTTCTGTCCACACCTTGACCTTGCAGTTATCGCAGGGCTCATGACAGCAGAAGAGGTGTTGCAGTATAAGGGCGCTGACAAAGAGTTTGAGAAGACTGCCATATACAAAGCACTTAAGCAAGTGCGAGCTGTAGGTAAGAAAGTTAATTACACTGCTGTATATGGGGCTGGTGATGCTGCTGTTGCTAGAGCAGCCGGGTTGCCGAAACATAAGGGCGCTGAGCTGAGGGAAGCTTATTGGAAACGTAACTGGTCTGTACTAGCCATCGCGGCTGAACAAATTGTGAAGAAGTGCTTAGGTGGCATGTGGTTGTTCAACCCTGTCAGCGAGCTGTGGTATAGCTTACGCTATGAGAAAGATAGGTTCTCCACACTTAACCAAGGCACGGGTGTATATTGTTTCGACATGTGGATTCAAGAGTTCAGGAAAACTAGGCCACAGTTGACAGGACAGATGCACGATGAGGTTATTCTCACTATTCGTAAGGGCTCACGAGAGAAGTGTATTAGGCTTCTTAAGGACGCCATTGCTGTAGTGAATGACAAACTTAAACTTAATAGGGAGTTAGACGTTGATGTCCAATTCGGAGACAGCTACGCCTCGATCCACTAACTTTGATAAGAATGCCAGACTAGTTATGGCCATTATTGGCTGTACAGCATTAGGTGTTCACTTTGGCTGGGCTATTGGTGTTGCAACCTTCTGCCTGCTTCCCGCAGTACTTCGCTCAATTAAAGGTGTTAAATAACTATGTCGTTGAACGCACGTAAAGTAAAATCCGTAGCTAAGGGCCCACAACAGGAAGCAATGGACGCTGGTACATATCCAGCACGTCTTGTCCAAGTAATTGACTGTGGTGTACAAGAGCAACGCCCATTCAAGGGCGAAGCTAAGCCACCAGCTCATGAAGTCATGTGGACTTATGAGTTCCTTGACGAGTTCTGCAAGGATGAGAATGGTGAAGACCAAGAAGACAAGCCACGTTGGTTGTCTGAGACTTTCCCACTACACAGCTTGGAAGCTGACTTGGCTAAGTCCACCAAGCGCTACTATGCACTTGACCCAGAAGAGGTTCACGAAGGTGATCACGCTCGACTGGTAGGCTCTGCTTGTATGGTTACCATTAACCAATATGAGAGTAAGGGTGTCTTGCGTAACGGTGTGAGTTCTGTTGCTGCTATGCGTCCTAAGGAGGCTGCTAAGGCACCTGAGCTGGTGAACGCACCTAAGGTCTTCTTGATTGATGAGCCTGACTTGGAAGTGTTTAAGTCTCTTCCTGATTGGCTGCAAGATAAGATTAAAGGTGGTTTGGAGTTCAAGGGCTCTCCTCTTGATGAGGCGCTGAATGGCGGTGAGAAGCCTGCTAAGGCGAAACCTAAGCCAGATCGTAAGAAGCCTGAGCCTGTCGAAGAGGAAGAAGAGTTCGAAGATGAGGGTGAAGACGAACCTCAAGGAGACGATGTCCCTTGGTAATTTATGTCTGGCCTAACGGCAATTGGATTTACGACTGGGAAACAACTGGGTTCACTCTCCAGCACAAGGCCACCCTAGCGGGTGGTCGTTGGGTGAACCTAGACCAGCTTTATAATTATGTGTTGACAACTTGCGAACAACAAGCAATTAACGAGGCTCTAGGTGAATAAATACGAAGTGGAATTTGTTGACAGCCCAACAGTAACTATTAAAGCAGACGCATTCTGGACAGAAGGCGGTGCTGTCACTTTTACAGTTAAGGAGCCCGGTGGTGATAAATACCACAGTGGCAATGCTGTAGCATACTTTCAGTATGTCATGTCAGTCCGCAAGGTTGATGATGAATGACGTAGGTTGGTGTGTAATAGTAATGCTGTTGTTATTTGTCCTTCTAATGTATAAGAATATTGGGGTTATCTGTGGAAGTTAAGACAGGCGAGTTTGTAGAAGTTGTAGTAGACACTCTTGAGAAAGATGGCATCCCGCAAGGTAGTTATCTATACCTAGCTGGTGAGACCTTGGTCCGTGAATCTGAGCAAGATCCTTACCTCTATCGTAAGGTGTTTGTTGCAGCGCGAGTCAAGGACTACCACATTGACGCTGAAGAGAAGCCATTCTTGGTGCGTGGTGAGAGCTTAGTGCCAGTGACTCAGGCTGAGTATGAACGTCTTGACGCTATCTATAGGGAAGATTTTGGTGGTGAAGATGCAGATAGCTGCCAAGAGTGTGGGCTTAAGGACGAGCATAAAATGTCTTGTGACTCTAAGTGAAATGCTTAATCGACAGTGAGTGGAGGCCAGTTGTAGGTTACGAAGACGCCTATTTAGTGAGTGACTTGGGTGCAGTGAGGTCAGTGGATAGGCTTGAGCTTATGACGGGACGTCATCCAAGCCCTTATTACAGGAAGCGCAAGGGGAAAGTCTTGCAGCCGAATACGTCTACTGGCTATGCTATGGTGAGTTTGTACAAGGACGGGGAGCAAAGACAGGAGTTGGTGCACCGAATTGTGGGCAAGGCTTTTCTCCCAAACCCAAACAACTTACCTGAGATTAACCACCTTGATGAGGACAAGCTAAACAACACGCTTCTTAACCTAGAGTGGCAAACAAGCCAAGGCAACTCTCTGCATTCCTGCCACAAGACAACAGGGAGTAAGTGTGGCACAAGTAAGTTGACGGAGCGCAATGTCCATGACATTGTCTACATGCTTGAAGAGAGCCACATGACTCTCAAACAAATAGGTGAGCAATTCGGCGTCACCGCTGGCTGCATCTTCAGAATCAAAACTGGGGATAACTGGTCATGGCTAACTGGTTTTGGTAAGGAGGGTACCAGTATATGCGTTGTCTAATCGACTCGGATATACTTTAGCTTGTATATGAGATTGCTAACTGTGGTCAATACACTGACCCTGAGTCAGGTGAGCTAGTAGTCAGGGAGTTTGACTACGTAGCTGGCTTACTTGACCAGAAGATTCAGGAGATTGAGGCACTGTGTTGGGCCACAGAACCTAGTGTTCTGTACCTAACTGGTGACAGGAAGCTTACCAAGAGTGTCAATAAGAAGCGCAAGTATGAAGGTAAGGAAGAGATTGAATTCATTCCTAACTTCCGCTTCAAAGTGGCTAAGAAGAAAGAGTACAAAGCAGGGCGTAAGCCCGACAAACCATTCCACTACAATAACATCAGAGAGTATATGCTCGCTAACTACGAGTGTGTAATTGCTGAAGGTATGGAAGCAGACGACATGATCT
>Ga0307405_10000065_pt1 | contig 49042 bp, 78 predicted proteins | sample 322Cmetagenome_2_FD_203311 | JGI IMG/M metagenome (GOLD analysis project Ga0307405, IMG submission 203311) | Maize rhizosphere microbial communities from greenhouse at UC Davis, California, United States - 322HYB-C-1 | ecosystem: Host-associated > Plants > Roots > Rhizosphere > Soil | place...
GATGTAGGCCACATGGGCCTTGCCGATGAAAGGCAGCAGGTGGTGCTCGCACAGCGAGTACAACTCGATGTCCTTGACCAGCACCATTTCGCTGTTGTCGGAGCTGAACAAGGCACCGTTGGTGACCTCTTCGAGTGTCTGTTCATAGCCGCGGCAAAGGTACTGCATCGCCTTGGCGGCACGCTTGGGCGTGTCGAGCAGGCCCTCGCGGGAGACGTCCTCGCCGAGTTGGCCGAGGATCGCGGTGTAATTCTGTTCCAATGTCACAGAGCGTTATTCCGTATGGGTTCTAGAGGGGTACGGTTTCTGCCTGTACCAATTTTGTACCAATCAGGCTTTGCTCAAGCTTACCGACTTCGCTCCAGTCTTCGCTGGAATTGATCCATCGGGCGTAAGTCGTCAGCAGCATTTGCACGCTGTGACCGAGCTGATTTGCAATGAACCCAAGGTTCATGCCTGCCATTAAGCACATGGTAGCGTAAGTGTGGCGGCAGTTGTATTGCCGTCTGGCCCTGATCTTCAACGTTACCAGGGCAGCCTTGAAGTGCTTGTCGGTCACGCTGGCCTGCTGAATGAACTCAAAGTTCTTGGTCGGCGGGAAAACGTACGGCGATTGTTTATGCTGGCGCCGGCTCTGGGTTGCCCTCAAATCGGCCACACCCTTGGCCACCTCAATGGCATTTAATGCCCTGCTATTCAGCATGACTCGCCGCGTTTCGCGGGTTTTCGTGCGCTCCTCGATCTTGTAGTCAGCCACGATTCTGCACACGTTGGCGACACGCCCCTCTGTATCCACCTCGTCCCAGCGCAACGCCGCTATCTCGCCAGGCCGCATTCCGGTGTAAAACGCGAACTCAAAGTAGGCCGCGTAAACCCGCATTGATCCGGTCAGCACCTCGTACAGGTGCCCTATGATCAAATCCGCCTCCGCTACCGTGAAAGGGTCCACCGGTTTCTTTGCTTTCACCGGCAGCTCAATTGAGCCGACCGGGTTCCTGGTGATCAGCTCATCGTTCACGGCGCACTCGAACATCGTGTGCAGGCGCTGGATCGCCGAGCGCTTTACCGTCGAAGACTTCCACGGCGTCTCTCCGGCTATTTTCCGGAGCATTGCCGATGTGATCTGGTCGATCGGAAGCAGCGCAAGGTGCGGCATCCAGTAAAGGTTGAGGGATATCCGGTAGTTTTTGCGGGTGCCTCCGACCACTTCGCGACTGTCCAGCCAGGTTTGGGCGTACTCGCCAAACAGCGGGGTCGCGGAGTAGGTGGAATAGGTCGAGTTCGGGAAGAGCTCGGCGTAACGCTTGTCGTCCATTACGCCGTGCTTGATCAGGCTTATTACTGTAGCGCGTAGATCTGCGGCCGCTTTAATGCCTTTTGGCGTTTGGGAATAGGCGAGGGTCTCGCAGCGCCTGAACTGCCAGGTGAAGCGAATGCGGACTGATTGACCTGCGAATTCAACTCCGGCGGGCAATCCCATAGGCTTTCTAGCCATGCCTCATATCTCCTGATGCTGTAGTAAATCTGACCATCGATTTCGTTCCACACCCCTTTGGGGATGATGTTGCGCTGGCGCTTGCCCTGAAGCGCGCGGCGCGTCGTGCCGACCATCTCTGCGAAGTTCTTCTCCGCGACCTTGTCGGACAGGTACTCAACAGGTAGTTGCTCTGCTGCTGCCATAATGATGCTCCGCGCCGCGCTGGGCGGCAGAAGGTGGGTTAGATGGCCATCTCGGCCTGAGTCTCTCGTTGCCAGATCGGCGAACTGTTGTGCGATTCGATGCGATCGGCGATTACGTTGGCGCGCTGGCCGGCAGTTGGCGGGGCGTACATGCCGAACCGGCTGATGCTTCCGCCGTTCACTGCGGCGTTCGTGCTGTCGGCTGATGCGAATGGCAGGTGCTGGAATATCGCGGGGTCGAGCATTCGAAGGCCGTGAAGCTTGCATGCTGGGCGGCCTTGGTCATCACAGATCGCGTCCATCGCGACGCCCATCCGCTTCCACCATGCTCCTGTGCCTGGAGAAGCCCATTGCCCAGAACTGCCTAGGGCAACCGTACGCCAGCACCTGGCCAGCCTCTGCAGCCTCTCTAGCGATTCGTGCAAGTGCCAGACCGGCACCCCGCGAAGTTCCTCTGGCCACTGCCGAACGAGGTCATCGTTGGCCTCTTCGTCTCCATCGATGACATCCGGGATGAGCGCCCAAGTGAATCCTGGGTGTCGGTGCCAGTCTTCTACCCAGCGTGTGTAGCCCTCTACGTCTACTTGCCCTCCCTTTTTCCACACCGTGAACGCACCGTTATCGAAAACAAACGATTTGCATACATCGGCGACAATCCCAAGATCGTCCTTGCGTGGGAATGGCACCAGTGCGTGCCGGCCGGCCAGGAACTTTGCTGCATCCTCTCGCTTACCTCCAACAGGCGTGCCGTGGTAGTGGATCATCCGCTAAGCCTCACTGTTTCGATCTCAACACCCTGGTGCGTTGCGATGATGGTTTGGTCGCCGCCCAGCGATTCAGCTAGGCGATCGGCGATCTGTTCGTGCCAGCCATTTTTGATCAGTGCCGTAGCTGCCCGGATGTGTTCGACATGGATCATTGCGGGAGACCGCAACTCAAACCGATAGATGATCGTTTCGCCGTCGGACGGGCAGACTGCTGCGAAGGTGTGTCGATAAATATTCACGCGAATACCTCGCCCGCCGCTCACCGGCAGGCATGTAGGGGGATTGGGGTTAGGCGCGATGGCCGCGTTTGCAAAACCAGTCGAGTGCAATGCAGATCAGCGGGTTTTTGTACCAGTCGTCCAGCTCGCGCCGCTCATTCCGATCTCGGTAGAAGGTGGGGCCGAGGTAGCTGTGCCAGGCCATGAAAACGCAAGTTCCATCACCAAGCCTCAATCGGTAGAACGGGGCCAGGCATATGAATCCGTGCTCAATTCGAATACAGGTCATGAGCTATTCACCTTGTAGATGAAGACGTAGGCGAACCAGAGGGTGGCGATCATGGCGTCACCCGCTTGAACTCGACCACCCAGACCCATGGGTTTGCGTTCCAGTCGCCGCCAGTGGACTCCCATAGCGCCCTCCAAGCTGCCGGGTACCAGTCTCGGTAGTTCGGTGAAACGTCATCGCTTGCCAGCTCCGGCGGACACTGCAGGCCTTCCGCCCGGATATCGGCGCGGCTGATGTCCTGCAACCGCTCGACGCGCACGTCGGTGATCTCCAGCAGGATGCGGCTGACCCAGCGGGGCATATGGATCGACGGCTTCCAGGTGGGCTGCTCCTGCTCGTACGGCGCCAGGCCATCGGCGGCGTACACCAGCTCTCCGTCCTCGCGCGACTGATCAAGGGCATGCATATCGACGGGTTGCAGGTATGGGCCCTTCTGGACTTCGAAGTGATCGCAGTACCAGGTCTCGCGCACCCACAGCCGGTCGCCGGGCTTGCCGTAAGGACAAAGATCAGAATTGCCAGGCAGTGCCAGAAACGCTGGCTCAAACCCTGCGGCCAAGCAATCCAGCGCCGCCTGTTTCTTCACCTCGCGGCGCGTGACCGTCTTCCGGCCTTCCAGGATGGCGCGCACCATCGGCGCCGAAAACAGGATCGGCCGTTCCTTTACTTGAGACATGAGTCGTCCTTGCCGCTATAGCGGCTGACTTTGAGTTAATAAAAAATGAGGGAGAGGGCCGAGAATTAAGTTTTTCTGGGCGGAGTTAGGATTTTCTGGGGTGGTGCGGATGTACGCCGTTCAGCGCTTGGCATTCAGTCGGGTTACTTCGTCGAGGCAGGCGTTCCAGCCTTCAGACCAGTGCGTGTTGTTGATTATCTGCTGATCACTCATGCGCTCAGGCATCACCACCGCTACCGGCGCGGGCTGCTCGGCCAGTTTGGCCCGGTACTGCCACGCATCATGCGCAAGACCTGTATCGCGCTGGTAATACAATCCGATGTCACAGAGCTGAAGGCTTACACTCGATTGAGTACGTGCCCAGGCTTCGAACAGTTTGTTTTCTTTTTCAGGGTCGTACGCCACCGGCTCGCCCTGAGGCAGGGCGCCTGGCATCCCACCCTCATCAGCGAGGGAGACAGCTGGCGCATCCAGCAGGGCGCGCAGCTCATCCAAAAGGGCACCGTTGATCTGGTGGCACGCGGCCTGAGCTGACGCGTAGTGAACTCCTGCGGCTTTATCGCGGATGATTGCACGCAGCACATCGCGGGCTTTCTCAAGCGCAGCAACTGCCTCACGCGGCACGCCGTCAATCGTTTTGTTGGTGGTCATGGCTTGGCCCATTTGGCTTTGTACTCAGCGATAAAGTCAGCAGGGAATGCCGACACCCAGCCGCACTCGCGGCACTTGAATTGCTCGCCGGTCCATACCGTTCTCGGCATGCTGCACGACTTATTGTCGATTGCCCCGCCGCAATACGGCGAGTATCCGGGTCGAGTCATCAGGTTTTCTCGAACGATGCTCATAAATACCTCAGCAAATCAGTTGTGCCAGTGCCAGCAGGCACCAGCAGTAGGCGGGGAGTTGGGCTTTCATGGCTTTACCCTCGAGAATCGGGCCAGTTTGAGCAATACTTCTTTGAATGCTGGCGGAGTGGCATTTGCCTCGCGCTTGTACAGCGTTGGCTTGTTCGCAGCCTTTCCGCGCTGGTCCTGGAAACCAATTTGATGCGTGCCCTGCGGACGCGACCAGTCAAGGTCGAAGGGTTTCTGTTCGCCGACGAAGTACAACCACGTCGCCTTATTTGCACGATGACCGTAGGCCGACTGCCACACCTCGCAAACCCATCCTTCGCCACATGGCTGCCATCCGATAGCGACTGGCTTAGTAAGGCCGTGCGCAGCCCATGCCCGAGTCGCCTTCGGATGCTCAAGAACACCACGGTTTGCGCGAACCGATGCAAGCGCAGAAGCAAAGCAACCTTGGTCATTGCCTGGGCGGTTGTGCTCGCCGCCCCAGCGCTTGAAATTTACGGCAGCCATCGGCCCCCAAAGCTGGCAAGGGGGGTGGGCAACAACCGGAAGGCAGCCGCTATACCTTCTGGCGTCTCGCGATTCAGGCCATGCATCGATCGATGGGTCGTTGGCATAGAGCCCATCAGGTTGAACGAACAGAGCGGCTACGTCAGGCATCACCACCACCCTCTGCTGGCTTGAGTTCGGCGTCTATGTGCTTCTTGAACTGGCTCCCGCCTGGCGCATCTTTGATATCGCGTAACAACCCCTCCAGTACATCCGCCCGCTCTTCCGCTGCGGTCAGGCGCTGTTGCAGGGCGTCACGCTGTGCCTCGATTCGGCAAAGAAGGCTACCGCGATACGCCATGCTTTTCTTGATCTCGGAAAGGCCCACCAGCGCCGCGTCACGCTCGACGACAACGCGGTCATATGCCCAGTCCTTCACAACGCAGGTGTCGTCCTGGTGCCAGCCTTCCTGAACCAATCGGCTTGGGTCGATCCAGTACCGCTCCACTTCGCTCATACAGCCTCCCTCGTTACCAGGTCATGGGCTTTCACAACCGTCATGCCGAGGCGTTCGGCGATCAGGACTTCTAGGCGTGCCCCCTTCGAGTGCTCCCAGCCGGGCAGGGTGGCCACTGTGTCGCAGTCCATCAGGGCGACAATGTCGCGGCGCATGCAGTCGTTCCAGGAGCCGCCGTCCGGGTTGAGTTCGGCCGGGTTGGTGACGGTGTGGCCGTCGGCGCGCAGGTTATCGGTCATTGCGGCGAATGCCGGGAAGTTGAGATCGGGGAGGCCGGTCATGGGGCCGCTGAGGTAAATTCGTTTCACGGGGAGTCCTTGCCGGAATGTCCGGTCGGTAGCGTGGCGGGTCTATTTCTTCTGGAAGGTCTTGGTCAGTGCTGCGTTGACGCTGTTGCCGCGCTTGAGCACGACGCGGGCGAGTGCTGCCCGGTCTTTCTCGCTGTGGCTGGCCTGGCTGAGTAGGCCGAAGTAGCTGTTGGCGGGATTATTCGGCGCGACTCTTTCTGGAGGATCTGGCATCACCAGTCGTGCCGAGCGCTTCATCAACCGTCCAGCCCTTGCGGAGCCGGTTTTGTATGGTCTGTGATTTGATTCCAAGCTTTTCGGCCCACTCACTCAGGCCGAGCGTTTCGCCGCGGAAGTTAATCAGCTTATTGGTGGACTGATTGCGGGCCTGTTGAACCCTTGTTGCCCAGCGGCAGTTGCCGGGCGAATAGCCTTTGTTTCCATCCTCGCGGTCCAGCGTGAAGCCTTCCCCTGGGCATTCGCCCATGTCCGAAAGGAAGCGCTCAAAGTCATCCCACTCTGCGCAGATTCCGATTCCGGACCCGCCATACTGCGGGTAGTTGCTGGCGTTCTTATTCAGGCACCTGGCACGCATTGACCGCCATCTCTTGTGCGTCAGGCTTCCGGTATGCCCGTGGGTGACGTGATTGTTTTTCTCTTTCCGGATACAGCCGCAGCTTTGCGTTGCTCCGGAACGCATATTCCCCGCCACCCCTACGAACGCTGTTCCGCATGAGCAGATGCACTGAACGGATGAGGCGCTATCCCAGCGGGTAACGGTGAGCCGCCCGAATGTTTCGCCCGGTTCAAACTTTGCCATTGGTGCAGATCCTCGGTGGAAATTCTGAATATATGCGTTGTTGGCGGAGCGCTGCGACCTGTCGAGCTATCTACATCGCCAAACCGAAGGCAGTGCCGATCAGCTTGGAAACTGCGCGAGACCTACGCGGACGCTTTAGACCGGCGGTTTCTGTTGTGCGCATGGCGGTGACCCAGAGGTCAGCGGCTCGACCAGATTTGGCGCACAGGCAAGAGGGCCTTGACCCTCAAGCAGCGGGCGCGGTTGCGGACTTCTTCCAGGCATTTGCCTGTCGGCCTACAGAGGCCGTCATCTTCATTGCTTTGGCGTGCTGCCCCTTGCTGATCAACCCTCGATTGGTGAGGGCGCGCAGCAAGTAGTTGAGCATCCAAATGCTTTCCAGCAGCAGGTTGATCTGGGGCAGCTTGTCCCGGGTCATGTTGGCCCGGCCGATCAGCACCAGGACCTGCAGGCACTCGTCCCGAATCTTGGCCCCGACAACCTGTTTCAGGTCGCGCGGGATATTGCGCACCAGGTCAAGCGAAAGTCCGAGCAGATCCTCGGCTACCTTGTGGATTTCCAGCTCCGTGTGCAGCGCCATCCCTGGCCTCCCTGAAAAGCGAGGGTGCTATCGCACCCATGAATGAAGAATTGAATGATCAAATAAACTTTCTGCGGACAGGGCGCGCGAGCCGCTCGTGGTCCTTGCCGTTGCCGCGGAGCCAGCCATCTTCAAAGTCCATGAAGTAGGCGTAGTTGGCGGAGCGCTGCGTGCTGGTCCAGTGATACGCCTGGGTGAACACCTCCGGCACGGTGATTTCGAGAAAGGACGCTTCACGGCGGGCCATCAGGTAGAAGTCTTTGTGCCCGTCGCGCTCGAAGGCTGCGCAGAACTGCGCCGCCGGGTGGTCATGCTCCCGGTTGCTGCTGGCGAGGTAAGCGGTGTTGGCCTGTCCATCCCATGGGGATTTGGCGCCGTCGAACTCCTGGCCGTAGCCGCCCCACTCAAGGGCGGACTCAGCATCTGCGCCTGTCGGCACGATCAGGTAGTAGGGCTCGTCACCGCCCGGGAACAGGCCGCCATTAACGCCGCCTTCACCGGGCCAGTATTCCCCGATTGCAGGGATACCGCTTGCCGCGATGGCTGGCGCGGCGGCGATGGCCAGGGTTGCCAGCTTCAGCACCACCCCTTCGTCCGGGCTACTGATAGTCAGATCTCCACGGGTGTACGTGGTTAATTCACTTGCGCGCATGGGATGCTCCTGTGAGCGAGATAGGTTGCAGGTAGCCGGCGCTTCCCGACGTGCTTCTGGTCTGAGCGCCGTCCTGGCGCTCCCGGGAATCACCTGCGAAAAACGAATGAAGGAATGAATTACTGAATAGGGAGGCTGCGGACAGGGCGCGCGAGCCGCTCGTCGCCCTTGCCGTAGATGTCGAGCCAGCCACCTCCAAAGTCCATGTCGTAGGCGTGGTAGGCGGAGCGCTGCGAACTCAGCCAGTGATAGCGGTCCTCGCGAAGCTCCACCAAGCCATCGGCCTTGGCCGCCATCAGCAGCTGGCCCTCAAGGCAGGACGGGATGAAGCCATCCAGCTCCAGCGCCTTCACGGCTATCACGCTGCCGGCCTCGGCCATTGCTCGGGTGTTGGCTTCGCCGTCGCTGTAGCTGCCCGCGCCCTTGATCTCGACGCCGTACTCGCCCCACGGGCCGCTGAGCTCGTCAGGCAGCAGGATCAGGGCGCGTTCCACGCCGTTGAGCCAGTAGCGGGTGACGAACACGCCGCCAGCCAGGGGTTGGCCACGCTCAGGGAGTTCGGCGGCGAGTACTGTTTGCTGTGCTTGCTTGGTCATGGGGTTACTCCGGGTAAGCGCCGCCCTCCGGTTACCGGATGCAGCGAGTTGGGTGGGTTATGCGGGCTCGATGATCTCGTCGCCAGGGTCTTTCTGGATGGCGAGTAGGCTTTTATTGCGGAATTCCCGCGCCACGTTTTGAGATATCTCGATTTCGTGGCGCGGAGGATTTAGTAGAGGCTGGCACTTCGCAGCGCCCATCGCATGCAGGTGGTGAATCATCAGCGTCATCGCCTCGCCCTGCTCAGTAATGCCTGACCACTCCATCAGGTCGGCCAGCGCCTGTCGGGTGCCGGGGCGAACCCTGAGCCTCAATTCCTCTTCGGCATTCGCCACGCGCTTCCTGGCAGTTTTTGCTGAGCGCTCTTCCTGCGGTACTGCAGCCATGGCCTACCTCTTCTATTCCGCTGGCCGGCAGTGCGAGCCAGGTTTGACGTTTGCGTTGCTGGATGCGGGCTATGCGGCGCATGAGGTGCTGCCACGCCGCGCTTTGGGGTAGGCGATGCCGTGGGCAGCGATGATGCGCTCGAAGGCCTTGTTGCCGATTGCCAGCTTCCCGCAGCACTGGCGACGAGTGATGCCCAGTTCCATGAATGCCCTGATGCGCTCAGCGAACTGTGCATCTCGCTCTTCCATCTGCTTTTGACGCTCAGGGTCCTGATTGCCACCGCGTACCGCTTTTTTGAACTTGATGCCGAACTCTTGAGTAATTCCGCAGAGGGTTCGGCGGCTAACCTTGAGAATTTCGGAGACCTGTTTCTGGGTATGGTTGGCTGCCAGCTCGGCCACTTTCTCAATCATCTTTGTGCGCTTGTCGGCGCGTGCGTTGATCGGGGCGTAGGGTAGGGGAGCTGCCTCAACCCGGCGCCGTACAAACGGTTTGGGCGCCGGCGGCATCTGGGTGCTGTAGGTGATCGGCTTGGGCTTGTAGTTGTACGGCGCGGCTTCTTCAATCTCGCCACCGGCCGCCACAAACTCGGCGACCTGGGCGGCCAGTTCGTTCGATGCCGGCCGAAGGCGCTCTACTTCGTTCTGTAGGATGCTGATCATGCTGACCTCACTTGATGCTGATCGAGCTTTTGCCGATCTCTGAGTGGGCGCCGGGCACCTCCTTGCCTTCCTTCAGCGCTTTGGCAATGGCGACCTTGTCCGGCGCGCTGGTTACCTTCACGTTGACGAAGTCATCGGGGATGGCCTTCTCGTCATCGATCACCACGATGGGCTTGCCCTTTCCGCAGGTTATGGTGAACAGCGGGTGGGTAATCTTGGTGATGCCGGCCGCGTCCATGTTCGTGCGCAGGTACTCCTTTAGGCTTTCCTTGCGGTTGGTGATGATCCGCTTGCGCTCGGTGAGCCGATCAATCTGCGACTGGATCGCCTCAAGGTCGCCGTCGATGTTCAGGGTGATCATGGCAATGGCCTTGCCCTTCTCCTGAAACTCGCCTTCGATGCCTTCCATGGTGTCGCGCAGGGCGACGGCAAGGTCTTCGTCGGCGGTCTCAGCCAGGGCTGCCAGCTCTTTGAACTGCTCGGTGATGGTGTAGAGCGCGGTCATGCTGCTGATTCCTGTTCGAATTTCGGTGAGAGGTCGGTCAGCTCTTTGTTGATGCGCTGAACCGCGCTGATGTCCTTGCGCGCTCCCAGGATGCGTACGGCATGGTCATGGATCTTCTTGACCTCGTGAGCCGACTGGGCTCCGCGCATGTTCTCGACCACCGACTTGATGTAGTCCAGGCGCTCTTGCTTCTGGCGCTCTTCTTCGGCAACCCGGTCTTCAGCCTTGGTAATCGCGACCTCATCCCGTACGGCGTCGACGTAGTTGGCATCATCAAACAAGCCCATGTGGATGTCTGCCGCGAACCCGAGAGGCTGCAAACACTTGCCGATTGCGTCGGTGAGCGACTTCTTTGCCACCTCCCAGTCGGTAAGAATTTTCCCCTGCTGCAGGTAAACGAAAGGCGTGTGGCCGTACTGCTCAACGGTACATTTCTGCCCATCCTTACCCAGATACCAGAGCTGTACCTTCAAGGTGTGAAGCTTGGCGTGGATCAGCGGCGCATCCGGCCATTCCTTCGTTGGGGCCTGGAGCGGCGCCCCATCGTCGTAGCGATCCTCCAGCACTGTCCAGCCCCATCCCTCGCCGCAAGGCCCGAACACTTCGGTGGCCTTATGCATCAGGTAGGTAGGTTTGATGGCGGTGCCTTTGAAGCCGCCCATGCCGGTGAAATTCTTGGTAGCGCTTGGATCGGTTACATCGACCTGATCCCAAATCCGGGTATTGGACATGATTGCTCTCCGCGCCACCGGAGAGGGGCGCTGTGAAGGGGGTTATTGGGTGAGTTTCCCGGCGTATGCGCTGAGCAGCATCCAGGTCGTAAAGAATGCGAGTGCTATGGCAGACCCGCGCCAGAAGCAGTAGCGCTTGGCTCTTTGGTAGGAAGTCATTTCGCGAACTCCTTGAGCAGCTGGCGAGCGCCCATGACAGCACCCTTGTCGCCGGATGTGCGGCTTATGTCCTCGAGAAAGTCCAGCATCCGTTTGTTCTGTGCCTTCAAGTCCTCCTCCGGTTGGGCAGCGCTGATAACGGCCTTGGCATGTTCACGCATTGCGTTTCTGCCTTGCTCTGGCATGTGATCCCATGGGTAATCCATGCAATCAGCAAGCTTTCGTGCAGCCGACTCAATATCAAATTCAGATAGAGCGCTCATACGCTCACCTTGCAAGTCCAGCGGCCCGCACACTTGCAAGGCTGCTCGATCCATTTCACGTCTACCAGAAACAAGAAACCCTGATTTCTCAGGGCCTCGGCGATACCTTTGAATGATCCGGCGATGATGGTCATGCGGCCTCCTTGCGCTGCCTGGTGATTTTCAGAAGGCGCTGGCAGTAGTGGTTGAACTCTTCGACGGTAATCACGTTGCCGGTGAGCATTTTGGTGATCATGTTCAGGACGACGCGCTGGGCGCCGGGCTCGCTGGCGGGATGCTCCAGAGCCTCGAGCGCTTCATCGATGAGGATGTGAGGGCTCATAGATCCGCGTCCACGTCGTCTTCTGCCGCTTCCCGCTCCGCTGCTACCGCGTCGGAGGCGTAGGGCATGAGCAGGTCCATGGCTATGCGCTCTGCTGCTTCGATAGGGCGGGGCTGGCCGATCAAGTCAGCAGCGTGGCCGCGCGAGTCTGCCTGACTGCCCAGGATCGCCGACAGGAAGAGGCGGGCGAACGAATCTCGCTCGTCCAGGCCGTCGATCTGGCGCTGATTCAGGATGCCTTGCAGGTAGGTACAGTAACGGTCGAAGGTCACCACCTGCGGCTGGCCGTAGCGGCGCTTCCATTTGATGTCCATGCCGCACACCAACTGCTCGGCCGAGTGTTCCAGCCACTCCTGCTCAGGGTCCGCCTCGCTGATCTCTGGAGGCAACTGAGCGTCGTAACGCGCCTGGCATATCTTCAATGCTGCGTTCATGGTCGCCTCCAGGGTGGCGGGTTTTAATCTTCAGGTGCACATTCGTAGGATTCTGGATTCGGATGGCTGTGGTCTTCTTCACCACACACCCGACATTCCAGATAGCTGTAGTGAACCGTTCCACTGACGGCGCCCGGATCTCTGCGCCATTGGCTTACACGACGCCATCTATGATCGGCTTCGCATTTCTTTTCGCTCATGGCGACCTCCAGTGTTTGGGGTTAGGCGGAATCAGCGACCGTGATTTGGGTGGAACCCATGGCAAAGCTCTGCCGATTTTCGTGCAGCCGCTGCGTCAATTAGGGTTTGGTGATAGCCGAGGTGGATGTGTTTCCTGTCTACGACTATCGTGGCTTGGAACCTGCTGTAGCGCCGGAGGAACACGACTCCATGCAATCCGCTGGTATTGCGGTGCGAAAGCCTCATGTTTCGGTTGTTTTCCGTAACTGTTACGGCGCGCAGGTTGTCGGCACGGTTGTCCCGGCGATCGCCATTTATGTGGTCGATCTGCATGCCATCTTGAATAGGTCCGTGATGCAGCTCCCAAACGAGCCGGTTGGCCCGGAACTGGGCTGCGCCCACTCGTATCACTTCGTAGCCATCGCTGTTCGACGAGCCGGCTCGTTTGCCGGCGTACCTTCTGTTCCAGCGATCAAGCATTTCGGGGTGGTTGACTTGATGTGCCTGCCTGGGCTTCCAGTACATAGCGCCGTCGGCAGGATCATAACGGAGCAAAGAAACAACGTAGGCGCTGCCTGCTTTCATCTGCGACTCCGATCTGGTAAGTCGGCGCGTAAAAAAGCCCAGTCGAAACCGGGCTTTTCCCTCTTTACGTACAAGCCTGCCGGGCGCATGAGGCGTCGGGCGGCTGGCTATCTGTTACATGGCGGCATCCTCCAGTTGGTTCGTACAGTGGAATTGCGCACACACGCGGCGCTTTGCAGCTGTACCTGCATGGGATTGTCATCTGGGGCCGGTATCGAAGCGGCGACCTTCACAAATTCCAACCTATGGGCATCCAGCCCTATTCCGGCCGGGGGTGCTCTACCAACTGAGCTACCCAAATGACAAACCGATACAGCCTCTCCCTATACGAGTCTCCCCAAGGAAAGGATCGGGCCAATTTTCGTCTGGCGGACGTGCAAGGAGAGGGTTAGGCAGCTGCGCGCTTAGCGTTCTTGTAGGCAAGACGGCCGCACGACTTGAGCTGGCACGGCGCGACGTTGAGATGCTTGATCCGGTCGCGGCCGAACTTATCGCGGGCCGAAGTACCGACGTAGGCGGTTTCCTTCACATCAACGCCTTCGGATTTCAAAAGTTGGCGGATGGCTTTGCATTTCTTGGCGTTCATGGTGTTACTCCGGATGGTAGTGGGCTTCCAAATACCTCCAGGGGGTCTAGAGGCATTTGTGAAACCAGATGGCTACCTGAATCAGCAGGGAGCCATCTGCGCACGATCCAGCTACTGGCTACGGATCGTGGTAGGTCGTCAAAGGTGTTTGACGCAGGGGGCCGCTTTGCGCGGTGTGTAGTGGTCATCCGCATCGGGTCGCACTCTCGTCTCGACCTCTTTCAGCCCCGAGAGCTAGCATCTCGGGAGAGTGCGACCCGATACGCTCTCATAGAGAGGATCGGGCAGTTATAGCCAGGCTGGCTTTTGGCGCTGGTTGTTCAGTCGATTGGCTTCCACTGCTGCCAAGAGGCAGGTGTGGCAAATGTTTGGCCGGTCTTTTCCATGCATGCGGTATCGAAAAACTCTGTAGATGTTTGAAGTCGAAACCCAGGCGAGATGCTGGGCAGCTCATCGCGCTCAAACTTGGCAAGGCGTTCGGCCAATTCCTTCGGGGTTGGATAGTTGCCCAGACCCATCCCAATGGTTGCAACGCCGTCCTGCTGTCCATTCGTCACATGGACCAGCATCTGAACCTCAACAGGTCCGTTAACACCTTTGTCACTCATTGAAGCTCTCCCGGTTGTTTTCCCGGATGACCCTGTCTCCAAGGTCATCGAGGAAATCTGTTGTCTCCACCACGCGCATCGCCCGATTCATATCTCTAACCTGCGTCACACATTTCGTGTCCGGTGTTCTTCCTGGCTGGCTTGCGTGGTTTCGCGTACTCACATCTGGTGAGAACGGCCAGTTCCAGAGCTGGCGTGGAGATCGAATTTATTGCTCGCGCTGTGCCCATTGCCGGGGATCGATCTGCGAGGTTCCCGTGCTGTTAAAGAGCGGCGGGCTGTGAGGCCCTGGCGAGTCCCTGTTGGGTGACTCGATGGAGTGAACATTACGCGCTGTAATAATCATCGTCAATACTCGATGTAATAAATTTTTCGGAAGTCGTAATAAATTACAGTCGGTGCGTGCCGGCGCTGAATCGCAGGCACAAAAAAGCCCGCTCATTGGCGGGCCTTGACGGTGGTGGCGGGCTATTTGCGTTTGGGGGATCGGCGAACGGTTGACCACCAGAACACTCGGCCGAGCATTTTAATCTCTTCGCGGTATTGCTCGGAGGTCATGATCTCGTCGGGGAACTCGTCTGCGTTCTCGCTGCGGATGCGGATGGCGCCACCCGGCAGACGGTATAGGTACTTCACGCGCAGCATGCCGCCATGGTTGAAGGCATAAATCTCACCATCGATAATCGATATGTCAGCCAGGTCAAAGCCGATGGCCGCACCATCCAGTATCAGCTTTTCCATACTGTTGCCGCGAACTCTGGCCACAGCAGCGTTCTCGCACTCAACCCCCGCCGCCCTTAGCGTTGCATTGCTGAATCGCAACGTCCTGTCTGCAACTTCCATGACCTCAGTCATACCGTCTCCGCCGGCAAACTCGACCTCTGCATAGTAGGGGACTTCGCACTCATCGTCCTCTACCGGATCTCCATCACTCCAAACCGCCATATCGCCTATGTACTCGGCGTTGGCCTCCACGATTCGCGCAACCGGGGGTGAGGATTCGTTTTTGGGAAACATAGGAGGGAGGCCGAGGTAATCCAGCAGAGCACTCACTTTTTCAAGTGAAGGCTCTCGCCGGCCACCAAGCCAATGCGCAACAGCGCCCTGAGTGACGCCCATCTGCTCAGCGACCTGGTCCTGGGTTATGTCGAGTTCTTTCATTCTGGCCTTTGCCAGTTCGTACCATTTTTTCATCTGCCAATCATTACGCCCTGTATATCTTTGCACCAGTCACAGTGCGTAATGCCGCTTGCGCAATAAAATTACAGAAAGTAATATCTGCGCAAGAACACGGAGAAACCCTATGTCCAACATGAAGACGATTCGCGAAAAGGTCGGTGTTACCCAGGCCGCCCTGGCCAAAACGGTAGGCCTGACCCAAGGCGCTATCGCTCATTACGAGAACGAGCGCCGCAAGCCAGGCCTTGAAGAGTGCCGACGCATTGTCGACGCCCTCAATTCCAGCGGCGCCGCCGTGACCCTGGATGACGTTTTCCCGCCCGTGACGATTTCGGCCCTTACTGCCGCTTAACCACCTTGCATGCATTCAACAAAGGAGCCTCACCAATGGCATATGACGATCCATCCCACAAACGCAGCGCTGTGATCAAGGCACGTTTCACACCAGAAGACTTGCGCTATTTGCGCATGGAAGCAAAGCAGGCGGGTATGCAGCTCGCCACTTACATCCACGAACTTTCAATGGTTGCGCGTCGTTTAGGTGCCGCCCAACTGATCCGAGAGATGAATGCCTGTGCACAGGATAAATCAGCTTGAGGACCCTATGGAGGACCTATGCCTGAAAGAACCTTCGACTACCTGGAAGAAGGGGCTCGGGACGAGGTTAGACAGCTAAGTGTCGAGCTCGGATGGACCCTTGAATACGCGACGAAAGAATACCTGCGTGCAGGTAGATCACTCGCGATCCAGGCCCAGATGGAGCAGATGAAGCGCAAAGCGCCTCTGCTTTCACTGGTTGAACACAAAAATGGCCTCGATAGGGCCGAAAAAGGAGGTAGCGATGAATCAGTTGAATCGTAGCTACAAATCGCAGGCACAAAAAAGCCAGGTTCGCGGCCTGGCTTTTCGTGCAGCACATACAACTAATGTCTGGAGCGAATAATGCCTATTCCCCAATCAATCGTCAATACCAACGAATCCGCGCCACGTTTTCTGCAATCGCAAAACGTGGCGCGGACAATGGCCCTTAGTCTCGGCGGCGTAAAAATCAAGCAAGACCTGGAAGGTCGGTATTGCCTGAATGACTTGCACAAGGCGGCGGTGGCGGATGGCGCGAACAAGCGCACCAAAGAGCCTGGCAAGTACATGGCTACCGAATCGTTCACGGAAATGTTCGATGAATTAACTACCCAGAATCCGGGTAGTTTACCCGTGGTGACTATTGAGGGGCGCAGCGGCGGGACTTACGTGGTCAAGGAGCTGATCTACGCCTATGCAATGTGGGTCAATGCTCGATTCCACTTGCACGTTATCCGCACCTTCGACGCTGTCGTCATCGGTCACATTCAGCTTGTCGAGGGGAAGCAGGCTAGGGAGCGTGCTCGTCTTGAGGCTCCAGCGCTAACTGACGCGATCAAGCACGGGCGTCTCGCCGCCGGTAAAGAAACCAAGCACTACCACTTCAGCAATGAATTCGACCTGATCAACCGCATTGCCCTGGGCATGCCTTCCAAGGCGTACCGGGCGGCGCACTGCATCAGCCCAACCGATTCGATCCGCGACCACCTGACTCCTTGCGAGATTCGGTGCATTGAACACTTGCAGCGCGTCAACGCGTCTCTGATCGATGTCGGCATGGACTTCGAATCCCGCAAGCAGAAGCTCAGCCAGATCTACATCCAGCGCCATAGCCGGGCTCTTCTCTCTGAAATCAAGCGCCTGGAGTTCTGAATATGAAACCCATCAGCTACCAGCAACTGATCGAGCGGGCCGCCCTTACAGCACTTGAGCTGTTCCAGGCGCAGACCACTAAAAAGGCCCTCAAGGCTGAACTGCGCTCGTTATACGACACCTACTTCGAGGCCTATGGCCGCCCTGATGGGAGGTTCGACCCATACAACGATGCCTTCCTGCCTGTGATGAATTTCACCGAGGCGCAGTTCCAGCGAGTGCGTGCAGCCAAGAAGGCTGAGTACAACGCCCAGCGACGCCACCACACCGCGTTGCGTGCTCTTGACGCATACCGGCCTGCCAAGGCTATGCGGGGTGCAGCATGAGCGATGTACCGCGCCAGTTTAAAGGCGTGTGGATTCCTGCTGAGGTCTGGCTGGACCGATCACTGTCGATCACTGAAAAGGTGATGATGGTCGAGATCGGTAGCTTGCAAGATCCTGTACGGGGCTGCTACGCCAGTAATAACCACTTCGGCAGGTTCTTTGGCCTGTCGAACTCACGCGTCTCTGAAATCATCAGCTCTCTGACCGGCAAGGGCCTATTGCGGGTCGAATTGATCCGCGATGGGCGTCAGGTTGTAGAGCGTCGCGTGCGCCTTACCGACCTATTCGGAAAGTCGAATACCTATTCGGAAAACGCTTCGACCCTATTCGGGAAAGGCGGTGACCCCTATTCGGAAAAGGCGCAGGAGAGTAATACAAAGAGCAACAGTACATCTGAGGGTGAAAAGCGCGGCTCAGCCAAGGCTTCCCCGTCCGCTTCGCGCAAGGTTTCAAAGTTTGATCCTCTGATTGCACGGCCTTTCAATGTCAGCGAATCAACCTGGGCTGAATGGTGCCAGCATCGCCGCGAGATCAAGAAACCACTGACCGCCACCACCTGCGCCAAGCAAGCCAAGACCCTGGCAGGCCATCACGACGCTGACGCAGTGATCAACCAGTCCATCAGCAATGGCTGGACCGGTCTGTTCCCGGAGAAGGTCGTGGCGGGCGGTAGGCACGTCGGCAACGGCCCAGACTTCTACGACCAGTCGTGGCGCACCGATACGAGTGATGACCTATGAAAAAAGTCACTCAGATGATCCCCGGCGCTGCTCGCGCACTGGGAGCCGCCGACCCTTATCAGGCCCCGGCGCAGGTCGGCAGCCAGCTTGGCGTTGTGGATGACGCCACCGGTGAAGTGGTCGAGCGCCTGTTTCGGCAGTTGCAGGCCATCTTCCCGGCCCACAAGCAGGCATGGCCTGACGACAAGGCCAAGGCCGCCGCAATGCGTAACTGGACGATGGGATTCATGGCCGCCGGCATCCGCACGCTGGAGCAGATCCGTTATGGAATCGAGCAGTGCCGAAAAAGCGGCTCACCGTTCGCTCCAAGCGTCGGCCAGTTCATAGGCTGGTGCACGCCTGGACCGGAGGCGTTCGGCTTGCCAGCGAGCGCTGACGCATGGGTGGAGGCATTGATGGGCGTCTACAGCCATGAAGGCGTGCGCATCGCAGCCAACGAGACCGGAATCTTCGACTTGCGTTCCGCTAAGCAAGAAGACAAGGGCCTGCGCCAGCGCTTCGATCACAACTACGCCGTGGTGATACGCCGCGCCCAGGAAGGCCAGCCGCTGGACGGGAAGATCCTCACCGGCATCGGCCACGACAGCCAGAAGACGGCCTTCGAACTCGCCAACGAGCTGGCAGACCAGCAGACCCTGGCGCGAATTCTCCAGCAAGGCATTCCGGCCGACGGCAAGTCAGCCCGCGAGCTGCTGCTGGCCAAGTACGGCAAGAACAAGACTCAGGAGCAACGGACATGACCGACTACACCGAACTGAAGCGGCTGGCCGAGGGCGCTGTTGAGGCTGGCGATCACTGGGGGCGCCGCGATTCGTTTGAGCGCCAGCTGGCAAAACTGGACACCCCTGAAACAGTCCTGGCCCTGATCGCCGAGAACGAACGGCTTACCGGCTGCATAGTTCAGCGCCGAGCTCAGGCTGAGCAATACGACCAGGCGCTTATCAAGATGGCTGCCGAGCGCGACCGGCTCAAGGCCGAGAACGACCAGTTGTTCGGCGAAACCGAACGACTCAAGGCAGAGGTTGCTCGTTCAACTGAGCGCGAGATCCTGCAAATGGCTGAGATCGAAGTGCTGCGCAATGCGTTCCGACCGCTGCTGGCTCATTGGGATGACCTCAAGGCCGGAGAATCGCTGAACGTCGACGCCGCCCGCGCCGCCATGGGCAAGGGAGAGCAGTCATGAGCGTCGTCATTCACAAGCCCCGTCACTTTTGGTCGTCAGGCCCATCGCGCGTTCGTGAAGTTCTGCGTCTGGCCTACCTGTTCGCCACTGAGCTATCCGCCGCCGGCGCCGTAGAGATCATTGTGCGGCCGGTGAAGTCCCGTCGCACCCTGGAGCAGAACGCCAAGCTCTGGGCAATGCTGGGCGACATCTCCCGCCAGGTGGAATGGCCGGTCAACGGAGTGATGCAGAAGCTCGACAGCGAGGACTGGAAGGCCCTCATGACCGCGGCAGCCCGCCAGGAGATCCGAATGTCCCAGGGCATCAACGGCGGCGTGGTGATGCTGGGCGAGAGCACCAAGCGCATGACTGTGGCCGAACTGGGCGACGTCATCGAGTGCATGTATGCGTTCGGCGCAGACAAGGGCGTCACCTGGAGCGAACCGAAAGGACAGATGCCCGAGCAATGGGAGGCGGCAGCATGAGCGGTGAATTAGAGATATGGAAGGACGTGCCTGCTCTCGCGGGCCGCTACATGGTTTCCACGCATGGCCGTGTGAAGCGCCTTGCGCACAGTTACACAACGCAGTCCGGAATCCGAAAAAGCCATTCCGAGCGAATCATGCGAAGGGAGAAGTCGGACGACTATCCGCGACTGATCATCCGGGAGATGGGGAAGGCGAAGGCATACCTGGTGCATCGATTAGTTGCCGAGGCATTTGTGCCAAACCCCGGCGGATATGGCTGCGTAAACCACATTGATGGTGATAAGTCCAATCCGCACCCAGAAAACCTTGAGTGGTGCACCCACCAGCAAAACATGCAGCACGCGGTGGCTACCGGGCTAAGTAATTGCGCGGTTCCGATTGCCTGCTCTGTAGGCGGTGCTGGCTTTTGGTTTCCGTCTCTCCAGAGCGCTGTTGAGCACACAGGCATCAGCAAGCCTTGTATCTGCGCTGCCGCGAAGAAGAAGCAAAAGACGGCCGGCGGCATGGTTTGGGATTACACGGGGCAGGGCGTGTACTTCTCTGACCTGCTTAGCCAGGAGGCCGTATGAGCCATAACTTCAAGCCGGGCGACCTGGCGATCCTCAAGAGTTCGGTAGCAGAACACCTGATAGGTAGCGTCGTCGAGTTGGTTTCTTACGTCGGAAGTGAATTTCAGATCGAGTATGACGGGGCAGAGATATTCAATCCTGAGAGACACCGAATTTGGTGGGTAAACCTACCCTCCGGCCAAACGTTCGACTCCATCGCGCGCGGCCCCGTTAGCGACGGGTTCTGTGGTGAGCACCGCCTCATGCCCTTGCGCGGCGACTTCACCCCTGAGCAGCAGAAAGCCAAGGAGGCTGTATGACCATCGAACGGAAGCCGGCCAAGCCAAAGAAATGCCGCATTGCTACGTGCAGGGCCTCATTCGTCCCTTCGCGTATGGGCCAGGCGGTGTGCAGTCCGGCCTGCGCAATGATCGACGCGCCCAGACATGAGCCGAAGGCGCGCAAGGCCCTGGCCGATATCGAGCGCAAGGATATCAAGGTCCGCAAGGAGAAGCTGAAGAGCAGGGCGGACCACCTCCGAGAAGCCCAGGCCGCGGTGAACGAGTACGTCCGCCTGCGTGACGCGCACCTGCCCTGCATCAGCTGCGACTCCACGCCGAACGACAACGACCTCATGACCGGCAGCCGGTGGGACGCTGGACACTACCGATCGGTGGGTGCCTGTCCCGAGCTGCGGTTCGAGCCGCTGAACATCCACCGGCAGTGCGTGAAGTGCAACCGCAACCTTTCTGGCAATGCAGTGGAGTACCGCATCCGCCTGGTGCAGCGCATCGGCGAAGAGAAGGTGTCCTGGCTTGAGGGGCTGCACGCGCCATGCAAGTACACCGTGGAAGAGATCAAGGCCATCAAGACCAAATACCGAGCAATGTCCAAAGAGCTTAAGAGGGGAGAGGCAGCATGAAGATCAACTCAGCACGCCAGGCGTGGCATGACTGCAAGTACAACCCGGCCCCCGGCCAGACCTCTGACATTGTCCAGCTGGGCGTGGTGGTGCAGAACACCGAGCGGGGGCCCACGGCAAACCACGCGGTGCACGGCGCCCTGGCCGGGCATATCCAATCGGCAATCGCCCGGCTGCACCCGCAGATCCGCGTCTTCGGTGATTTCATGTACGCCGCTGATCAGTGCGACGACATTCGCGAGGCTGCGGAAGAGGTGGTGTTCCTGATGGTGGTCGGCAAGTCGCCACGCATGACGGCAGCCAAGCGCGAAAAGCTGGAGTATGTGGTGAAGGGGGTGATGAGTCGTTACCGTTACATTCACCAGGGCGGGCAGTCTGCCAACGAGGACCCATTGGCCAACGCCGAGAAGTTCCGGGCGTGGTTGTGGCAGGTGCATGGCGTCCGGCTCGAGTCGTGCAACTGGGAGCGGGATTGGGGTGGTGCACTGCAGCTGATCTTCGATTGCTGCGAGGACCTGGACCGCCGAGCACTCAGCCCCGTAGCGGCGGTAATTTACGAAATGCGCGAGGCCGCATGAGGGCCTATTGCGTTCCCGTGCGGCTCATGGCATGATTTCGTCACTGTTAGAGTTTTGCCTTCGGCAACTTACTCAATAATCTAAGAAAGCCCGGCCACTGTGTCGGGCTTTTTGCTTTTCTGGAGATGATCAAAGCCCGGCGGAAACGTGCAGGGGTAACAGTCAGCGTGGGGACTGGAGGGAAACGCCACGACCGAGGCCTGACAGGGTCTCCATCTCCACCCATTAGAAGCCTCGCCACTGTGCGGGGCTTTTTTATTGCTCCGGATTCGACTTGCTTGGGGTGCACATGAAGCTGAAGGCCAAAAGAAATCTGCTGGAGCAAGCCAGAACAGCTTGGGAGGCCGTCGCACGCCAAGTAGGCGAGACTGATTTTTCTCGTCATCCGCACACCGGCGAATATCTTCATCCCGGTGTCGCCATGGGGTGGCGGATCCACAAGAAGAATCTGTAGTTTCACCTGTAGCCAGGACAGCCCTCGGGAAGGCCTGGACGTCGATAGCCGGATAGTGCGACGTACGGAATCAACACCGGCAGCCCGCGCACTCTGACCTCACATGCTTGTGGAGTGGCGCGAGACAGGAAGGGCGAGATCGATGCATTTGGGCGTCGACGCTGTGATAGTCTTTGGTGGACTGAGGGGAAAGACCCTCGCGTTATGCGGATGAATGCGCAGGCTGATGCGCAGAGCCAATCGCGATCAAGGGCGCAATCCACCAGGTGTGAGGCGGGAGTAATTACCCGCCGCGCGTGAGAGTGGTGATATGCCAGAAGGTGTTTTATGGATACGGGTTAATCGCCGTAGAAGTACTGCACTCACGGAGGCGAGCTGTGGCGGGAGGTGATTACCCGATTGATCATGCCGGAGATCAGCACCGGCCATCCGCACCTATTCAGGGCCTCTGCACATGCAGAGGCTTTTTCGTTTTCGGCCCCGCCACGCCCATTGCCCCGAGCTGGGAGTGCCGCCGGGGCTGATTCAATTTGCCGCTGCTCCCCAGCGTTTGGCCGACCACACCGGCCCTTTTATTCCTGGTGTCCCCTATGACAGAAGTGTCGCGCATTGCAGACAGCACCGCGTTCAAGGTCGCCGTGCCGATACTGCAAACGGTTCTGTCGGCTGCCGCTATAGGCGCCTTTGCGTATGTGGTCAGCTCGCTTGGTTCGCTCCAGGTGCAGTTGGCTGCCTACCAAACCAATCAGGCCCTGATCGGCCAGAGGGTGGAATCGTTGGAGCGATCGAGGGAGTCGACCGACAAGTTCGTCGATTCCCTCCGCATCAACTCGCAACGGCAAGAGTTTCAAATCCAGCAGGTAGGTGACAGCCTGCGCGACCTGGTGAAGAACGGACGCCCAAAATGAGAATTTTGCTGATCGTGATGTTCCTGATTGCCGGGTGCACGACCAAGCATGTTCCGCCACCCCAGATCACCTACACGGTATCCGGCCTCACCGCCTCGAACTGCACACCGTCTGAGCGACTGGCTCGACAACTGCGAGAGGCCCTGAAGAGTCGCGATGAATGGAAGCTCTACGCCGAAAGGCTGGAGAAATTACCGGCAGCGAAGACACCCCATGAATCTAATCCCTGAATGGCGAAAGTTCTGGCGCATGACCAGTGTGCAACTGGCAATCATCGGTGTTGCCCTCAATGCGGCCGCCGCTGGCTGGTCCGCCTTCCAGGGCGCGGTAGACCCGCTGATCTTCGCCTCGGTGAACATGGTCCTCGGTATCGGGGTTGCAGTCGTCAGGGTGATTCAGCAGCCAACTCTGCGAGCGGACGACAAGCCGGATGACCCGGCCAGTTAATCCGCGCCACGTTTTCGAATGCGCCAAATCGTGGCGCGGAGATTTGCAAATGTCGTTGACCCCAAAGCAGGAGGCCTTCTGCTTGGCCTACCTGAAGACGGGTAACGCCAGCGAGGCTTACAGGCAGGCCTATAGCGCTGCAAACATGAAGCCCGAGACCGTCAACAACAAGGCCAGCGATTTGCTCAAGAAGGGTGAGATTGGGGTGAGGCTTGAGCAGCTCAACAAATCAGCCGTGACCGACTCTGTGATGACTCGTCAGCGCGCCCTGGAGCGGTTGAGCCTGATTGCCGAGACATCCATCACCGACATCCTTGAGTTTGATCAGCGCGAGATTGATGGACCCGAGGGGCCTGTCAGCGAAACCATTTGGCGGATGAAGGACAGCGTCGAGATTCCGGAAGTGGCAGCGGCCACCATCAAGTCGGTGACCATGACCAAGTTCGGGCCGAAGATCGAGATGTACGACCGCCTGAGCGCGATTCAGCAGCTGGCCAGGATGCAAGGCTGGGAGTCGGCGCAGAAGCACGACCACACCAGCAGTGACGGCAGCATGAGCCCCAAAGGGAAGTCGCTGGATGACTTCTACGCCGGCGATGTACCAGCTTAACCCGAACCTTCGTGAGTTTTGGCGGATCAGGAAGCCGTACAAGCTTCTGAAGGGTGGGCGGTTCTCATCGAAGACCCAAGACGCGGGCGGCATGGCTGCCTTCCTGGCTCGCAACTACACGGTGAAGTTTCTTTGTATTCGCCAGTTCCAGAACCGTATCGCCGACTCGGTGTATACGGTCATCAAGGAAAAGATCAACCAGGCCGGGTGGACGGATGAGTTTGATATCGGCGTATCGTCGATCAAGCACCGAAAGACCGGCTCGGAGTTCCTGTTCTACGGTATCGCGCGGAACCTGAACGACATCAAGGGTACGGAGGGTGTTGACATCTGCTGGATCGAGGAGGGCGAGGGCCTCACCGAAGATCAGTGGAAAGTCATTGACCCCACAATCCGTAAGCAGGGTTCGGAGATCTGGATTCTTTGGAACCCGGACCTGATGACCGACTTTGTCCAGGCCAAGCTTCCAAAGCTGCTGGGCGACGATTGCGTCATCAAGCACATCAACTACAGCGACAACCCGTTCCTTTCCGATACCGCACGCTCAAAGGCTGAGCGCCTGAAAGAGGCCGACGAGGAGTCGTACAACCACATTTACCTCGGCCAGCCTCGAACTAACGACGACGCGGCGGTTATCAAGTTCTCCTGGGTGGAGGCGTGCGTCAACGCGCACCTGAAGCTGGGAATGAGCTTGTCTGGGGCCAAGGCAGTTGGCTACGACGTGGCGGACAGCGGCGACGACAGCAACGCCTGCGCCATGTTCGACGGGGCGATCTGCTTTGACATGGATGACTGGAAGGCCGGTGAAGACGAGCTGAACGAGTCGGCTATGCGTGCGTGGTCTCACGTTCGCGGCGGGCGGCTGATCTACGACAGCATCGGCAACGGCGCTCACGTGGGGTCCACCCTGAAGGCGGCACGCATTCATGGCGGGTACTTCAAGTTCAATGCTGCCGGAGCCATCGTCAATCCTGAAAAGGAATACGCGCCCAAGATCAAGAACAAGGACAAGTTCGAGAACCTGAAGGCCCAGGCCTGGCAGGACGTGGCCGACCGCATGCGCAACACGTTCAACGCGGTCACGAAGGGGCACAAGTTCAAGGCGTCCGACCTGATCAGCATTTCCGGCGATCTGCGAAAGATCGAGCAGCTCAAGCTCGAGCTGTCCACTCCACGCAAGCGCTACAGCAAGCGCGGGCTGGATATGGTCGAGACCAAGGATGAACTGGCTCGGCGCAGTGTTGCGTCCCCTAACTTGGCTGATGCATTCGTGATGGGTGCATGTCCGCACCTGGTAGCCAACTCGAGACCAATCCGCGACCTCCTATAACCAATTCGGTGACCCCATGAGCAAGAAGGGCTTAGTGCCAGCAGACAAAAAGCTGGGCAAAGCCCTTGTGCGGGCCGCTCAGAAGTACGAGGCGTCGATCAAGTCTTCGAGTGACGGCCTGGTGAACGTCGTATCCGGCCTCGGCACCCAGAAGGCCAAGCGCTCGCACAACCAGTTCCAGTACGGGTTCCTGAACGACTTCCAGCAGCTGGACGCGGCGTATCAAACCAGCTGGCTTGCTCGGGCGATCGTGGACTATCCGGCTGAGGACATGACCCGCGAGTGGCGCACCCTCAAGTGCGACGACGCGGACGTTATCCGGGCCGAGGAAGACCGCCTGCAACTGCCTGCCATGGTTAGTGAGGCAACAAGCTGGGCGCGCCTGTACGGTGGCGCCGGCATCCTCATGCTGACCAATCAGGACCTGACCAAGCCGCTCAAGCCGGAGAAGATCAAGAAGGGCGGCCTGTACCGCCTCCTGGTCATCGACCGCTTCGACATGACGGCCATGGACCTGAACCAGACCAACATCCTGGCCGCGAACTACCTGCAGCCGGAGTTCTACACCATCTCCGCCGGCGCTCAGCAGATCCACTGGACGCACTTCGCCCGGTTCGCCGGTGCCAAGTTACCGCGCCGTCAGCGGGCGCAGACGCAGGGCTGGGGCGACTCAGAGTTGCGCAAGTGCCTCGATGATGTGATGGACATCGTTGCCAGCAAGGACGGCATCGCCGAGCTGATGCAGGAAGCGAACGTCGACATCATCAAGCGTGTAGGCCTCTCGGATGAACTAGCCAGCGATCAGGATGACGTCATCACGGCACGCTACGCACTGTTCAGCATGATGAAGTCATCTATCAACCTGGCGCTGCTCGACGACGACGAGACGTATGACCGCAAGACCCTGGACCTTTCCGGGGTCGCCCCGGTGCTCGACCTGCTGATGACGTGGATCGCTGGCGCCGCCGGCATCCCGGTGACTCGCCTGTTCGGTGAGTCAGCCAAGGGCCTGGGCAACACCGGCGAAGGCGACGACACCAACTACCACAACCAGCTGTCATCGAAGCGCTTGACCCAAATTGACCCAGGCCTTCGCCAGTTGGATGAGGTGATGGTGCGTTCGGCCACCGGCCATTGGATCGAAGACTTCAACTACGTCTGGAACCCGTTCAAGCAGCCTGACCTGGTGCAGATCGCCCAGGCCAACAAGGCCAACGCCGAGACGGATATCGCCTACAAGGATGCGGGCGTGATCACCACCAGCCAGATCCAGCGCAAGTTGCAGGCCCAGGAGCTCTACCAGTTCGATGACGAGAAGATCGAAGCGCTGGAGGCTGATGAGGACCTGACCATGTTCAACGACCCGGTGGATGACGACGACAGCGGCGACAACAGGAAGACGTCATCTGACGCCGCACCGGCTCCACTCTATGTGTTCAGGCCAGTACTGAACGCTGAAGAACTGATCAGTTGGGCCAAGTCGCAAGGATTCACGCAGACCCTGCCAGCTGACGATTTGCATGTGACCGTTGCGTTCAGCAAGGCGCCTGTCGATTGGATGAAGGCCGGGGAGGCTTATAGCTCGCGTGATGATGGCGGTGTGACTGTTCGCCCTGGCGGCCCTCGCATGATTGAGCAGTTCGGTGAGGGCGCCGTAGTTCTGGCGTTCAACAGTTCTGACTTGTCGTGGCGCCATATGTCGCTGCGGGAGATCGGTGCTTCTTGGGATTACCCGGAATATCAGCCGCACATAACCATCACCTACAACCCGGGCGATGTTGATGTGAGCAAGGTCGAGCCATATCGCGGGCAGATCGTTCTCGGAGCCGAGGTGTTCAAGCCGATCAAGCAGAACTGGAAGGCCGATGTCAGCGAGGAGTGATCCATGGACATGATCGGCATCCAGTACAACGCCAAGCTGCAGCGGCTGGTGAAGCAGGTCAAGGCGTCGATCAGCAAGGAGATCATGCCGCTGGTTCGCCAGTTGGCGCCGGAGTACACGCAGGACGCCGTGGGCACGACTGATGCCTGGTCTGATCTGATTCTCAATGCCATGTCCATGCTGATGAGCCGTTGGCAGTCGCCGGCGGTGCAGGCAGCAGGAACCCGGATCGCCGGCGAGTTCGTCCAGTCGTCGCTCAAGAAGTCCGAGCGGGACCTGAAGAAGTCGGCCGGCATCGACGTGTACAGCGGCTCAAAGACGTTGCAGGACTACCTGCACGCGTCGGCCCAGCAGAACGCCCAACTCATCAAGTCCATTCCCGCCAAGTACCTGGAAGAGGTGCAGACGCTGGTGGTGGCAAACATGCGCTCCGGCATGCGCCCCGGCTACATCGAGAAGGCGTTGCAGGAACAGTTCGGCGTCACGCAGCGCCGCGCCAAGATGATCGCCCGCGACCAGACGTCGAAGATCCAGGGCGAGCTGGCCGAGAAGCAGCAGAAGGGCGCCGGCTTCGAGTACTTCCAGTGGATCGACTCCGACGACCGCCGGGTGCGCCACCGCCACCATGAAATCGCAAACAAGGTCACCGCCTACGGCAAGGGCATATACCGGTGGGACGACCTACCGCTGAGTGACGACGGCAAGCCGATCAAGCCCGGCTCCGACTATCAGTGCCGATGCATCGCGCGCCCAGTGAGCGCACGCGAGGTCAAGGCCAACCAAGACGCAGGCCGAACAGCGCCGGGCGTCTACCGCTAATTCATTCCAGCGACGAGAACGATCATGAAAATCAAGGTTAAGTGCATCGAGACCGGCGCCGAGTCGGTATTCGAAACCGACGGCTTCCACATTTCCGTGCAGATGACGCCCGCCGACCTGGTGAACATCAAGTCGCTGCCAGAGACAGAAGACGGGCGCAGCCTCGACGGTTACGAGCACCGCACCTACGCGTGCGTGCGGCCGGTTGACGATGAGCATTCCGACGAGCTCTTTGCATGGGCGAAGCAGTAATGGCCACCTGTACGGTCTTTGACCGTGTCAGCCATCGCATCACCCACCGGGAGTACACCGACGAGGGATTCCTCAAGGTGCCGGGCCGGGTGGCTCGCATCGGGATTCAGGAGTACCTGGCCCGAGAGCTTGGGCTCGACGGCGACCCGAACCGTATTGTTCGGGTGTATCGCCCGGAAGACGAAGTATTCAACGACGCCTCGCTTGGTACGTACGACGGCGCGACGGTCACCAATGACCATCCCAAGGAACTGGTGACCGCGAAGAACTACAAGGCTGTGGCAGTTGGTGAGGTCAGGGGCGCTGGCCGTCGGGACGGCGACTTTGTCATCTGCGATCTGATCATCAAAGACCAGAAGACCATCGACGACATCAACGCCGGCAAGTGCGAGCTCTCCGCCGGCTACACCGCTGAATACGTCCACGGGCCCGGCACCACTGCCGATGGCCAGGACTACGAGTACACCCAGCGCAACATCATCATCAACCACCAAGCGGTGGTTACCAAAGCGAGGGCGGGCGGCATCGCTCGCGTCTTCGATCACAACCCAGGAGGCAACACAATGCCTGTACTTATCACCACCGATAGCGGGCGCAGCGTTGATGTTGCTGATCCTGCGAACGCCCAAGTGGTCGCCGACTCGTTCGACCGACTGTTGAAGCGTGCAACCGATGCGGAAACCAAGGCTGATAAGGCCCAGGCTGCCGCTGACTCTGCCACCGAGAAACTCGGTGAAGCGGTCAAGGCATCGAGCGACGAGGCTATCAAGGCTCGCGTGACCGCCATCACCACCGCCCAGGCACTGGCCCGCAAGGTCGCTGGCGATGGTTTCACCTGCGATAGCCTCGACGTGATCGAGATCAAGCGCGCCGCACTGGCCGTGGCCCTGCCGAAGCGTGACTGGTCGGACAAGTCCGCCGGCTACGTCGAGGCCGCCTTCGACGCCGAGTCCGACAAGGATGAGGGCGAAGACGACAAGGACGAGGACGGCAACAAGAAACCCAAGATGCCAACCGGTGACGCTGCCGTCCTCCTGGCCCAGCTCGCGCAGCTGGCCAAAGACGGCGCAGCGACCACTGCAGCGACCACTGACGCCGCACCGACCCCCTACCAGGCGCACAAACAAAGCCTGTCTGGTGCCCACAAACAGAAAGGAGCCTAACCATGCCAGTTCAAGGTGGTAATGCAATCAACCACGGCGTCGCGTATGCGGGCATGGTCGCTGACGGCGAAGTGTCCAACGGCGTCTCGAAGGTCAACAAGGGCACCGCGAACATTGCTTACGGCCTGGGTGTTGTGAGTGACGGTGACGACGGCGCCAAGCTCCCTGTCGCTGCCTCGACCGCTGCCCAGTTCATCGGCGTCGTGCGCCGCGAGCTGAACCGCGCCTACACCCAGTCCGATGTCTTCGGCGCTGTCGCCAAGCGCGACATGACCGTCGAGACCATGGCGCCTATCTGGGTCACCGCCCGGGTGGCGGTCGCCAAGGATGACCCGGTCTACCTGGTAGTCGGCGACGGCACCGGTACCAACCAGGGCCAGTTCTCCAACGTGGTCGGCGCCGCCGCCACTCTGGCAGTCCTGATCCCGAATGCCAAATGGGTCAGCACGGCCGGCGCCGGCGCACTGGCTAAAATTTCTCTGAAGGTCGGGGGCTAATCGACATGACTCAGCTTAAGAAAATCGTCGTAGCCATCGATGCCGCTATCGCGCAACAGATCGGCCGTGACGCTCACCAAGTAACCTTCATTGACGGTCTTCCGACTCTCGACGATGGCCTGGCGTTCTATATCAGCCAGTTGGCAAACCTGGAATCTCGTATCTACGAGGCCAAGTATGCCGCGATCAACTACATGGAGTTGATCCCTGTTGACACCTCGCTTCCTGAATGGGTAGACGAGTGGAATTACATCAGCTACGACGGCGTGACCATCGGCAAATTCATCGGCGCCAGCGCTGACGACCTGCCTGATGTAACCATCAACGCGAACAAATCCAGCGTGCCAATCGGCTACGCTGGTAACAAGTACAGCTACAGCCTGGACGAACTGCGCAAATCGCAACAACTGCGCATTCCTCTGGACACCACCAAGGCGCGCCTGGCCTTCCGTGGTGCCCAAGAGCACACCCAGCGAGTGGCGTACTTCGGCGATGCGGCTCGCGGCATGACTGGCCTGTTCAACAACCCGAACTTGGCGCTCTCGAACTCGACGCTGGACTGGTACAACGCTGCCACCACCGGTGACCAGATCGTCGCGGACCTGAACAAGATCCTGGTTGATGGCTACATCAACTCGGCGACCGTTCACCTGTTCGATACCGTGATCCTTGATGCTGCCCGTTTCGCGTTCATCTCGAACAAGCGGATGGGCACCATCACCGACAAGACGATCCTCGAGTACTTCCGCACCAACAACCAGTTCACCGCGCTGACCGGTCGCCCGATCAACATCTTCAGCCGCCTGCAACTGTCCGCTGCCCAGCTGGCCGCCGCTGGCGTGTCAAACGGCAACAAGGACCGCATCGTCGCTTACGAGCTGAACGACGAGAACCTGGGTATGCAGGTGCCGATCCCGTGGCGCTCCCTGGCTCCGCAGTTCCACAACCTCACGGTCAGCGTGCCGTGCGAATACAAGTTGTCTGGCGTGGAATTCCGCTACCCGTTCTCTGGCGCTTACCGCGACCAGTTCTAACCAGCCGTTCCAGGGCCGCCTCCGCTATGCCCGGGGCGGCGGCCAATGACTCCGGGCGAGGATTCGACATGTTCCTGAAGAACGAAGCAGCACGACTGATCACCATCAACCACCTGGTGGACGACAAAGAAACCAGCTACCCGATCCTGCCTGGCGAAAACCCGGCGGTCGAAGTTCCGGACGCGGTGGCAAAGATCGATTTCGTCAAGGCTCTGCTGAAGAACGGCGACCTGCGCCGCGTTGGTGCTGATGAGTTGGAAGCCGACGATGGTGAAGAAGACGACCTGAACGCCCAGGCCGAAGCGCTTGGCATCAAGGTCAACAAGACTTGGGGCGAAACGCGCCTGCGCGAAGAAATCGCTAAGGCTCAGGCAGCACAGTAACACCCGGGCGCCTGGCGCCCACTCATTCATACCGGAGAGCCCATGCTAATCACCCCCGAGATGATTGCGGCTTTCCGCAGCAATCCTGTGTTCAAAGCGTTTGCTGACCCGGTGAAGTGGCCAGACGAATACATCGTTGAGGCCCTTTGCGAGGCCGGCACCGAGACTGGCTCAAGCCGTTGGGGCGCCCTCGAGCTGACCTGCGACAACTTCAAGTGGCGCGGCATGCAGTACTTCGCGGCGCATTGGCTGGCGACCAACTTTGCCACGCTCGGCGCCGGCGGCACACCCAACTCCGAGGCCCGTCTCAACGTGGCCCAGAAGTCCGTAGGTGATGAATCGATCGCCTACCGCGTACCTCAGATGATGGACGCCGGCACCGACTGGCTGACCTACACCAACTACGGCCAGCAGTTCTACAGGCTCAAGAAGCGCGCCGGGATGGGCGCCAAGGCGGTCTGAATGATCGATTTAACGCTGATTGGCTTTCAGGAACTGCAGGACGAGTTGGCAAAGGAGCTCAGCGCTCTAAAGTCGAATAAGGTTGTCCTGATCGGCATCCACGAAGAGGCCGGCAACGTCGAGTCGGATGATCTGACAATGGCCAGCCTCGGTGCGATCAACGAGTTCGGCGCCAACATCAAGCACCCGGGCGGAACATCCTACGGCTATGCCAGCAAGGCTGCAGCCGACCGTGATGAGGTCCGATTCCTGAAGACAGGGAAGGGCTACATGGAGCTGGGCAAGACGCCGGCCCATGATATCAAGATTCCAGCACGCCCATGGCTCGAGCCAGGTGTTGCGAAAGCCACGCCCGAGGTGTTGCTAACCATACAGGACGGCATGGAGGCCGGGCTATCTATGGATCAGATCCTGGAGATGGTCGGCCTCGTAGCGGCGGGTGCGGTGAAGGTCTACATGACCGAGCTGAAAACGCCACCGAACGCCGCATCAACCATTCGCAAGAAGAAGAGTTCTAACCCCCTCATTGATACCGGCGCGCTGCGCCAGTCGATCACGCACAAAGTGTCTATCGGTCCTGCATCGGAGGGTCTTGAATGAGCCTGAACATGGAAGGCCAGATCGACCTGGTGTTTGTCAGTGTCGAGGCCAGTAGGACAGTCGGCGTGGGTGGTCAGTGGGTAGATGGCATCTGGACTCCAGGCACCCCGGACACCAAGCCATACGTCGTCAACATCCAGCCGGCCAGTGACCGGGAAGTCGACTTCATCCGCCAGGGTGGAGAGCGGATCACCGACGTTCGCCGCATCTACATCAACCAGGGCGAGATGCAACTGATCGACCAGACCGGAACCTGGACATTCCTGGGCCAGCAATGGAAGGCCGTCAAGTGCGACAACCGGTACTGGCGGAACTACTGCAAGGTTCTCGTTATGCGCATCGATAACCAGTCAGGTGGCCCAGCATGACCAACGAAGAACTGTTCAAGAAGCTTCGACCGATAGTGATGCTAGCAACCGGCGTGCCTGAATGCCTGCTAGCAGATCAGGCAGGCCCCGGAAGCATGCCTGCGCCTACGGGCGCGTACGCAACGATCACGCCACGGCAGTCCATCAGCGAGCGCGGCCAGGCCAACATCGTCTCCCGCGATATCCCTGGCAACCAGGTAGAGGTCGATGTCCGGGCGCAGATCATGTGTTCATGCAGCGTCGACTTCTACCGAGGCGAGGCAATCATGTACGCCGAGCGCCTGAAGCAGGCCAACAAGAGGCCCGATGTGAGCATGATGCTGTTCAAGGCCAAGATCGGCTGGAACAGCACCGACTCCGTCAACAACCTCACCAGCCTGCAGTCGGCCAACTTCGAGCAGCGGGCGCAGATCACCATCCGCCTTATGTACGAAACCAGCAGCCTGCCGGTCATCAACAACATTCTGAGCGCCACCGTGGCACTCGAGAACGAAAAAGCGCAGGTCATTCAGACCTTCACCGTGGAAGTCGACCCCACATAACCCATTGGAGCTAGCACAGTGAGCTATCCAGCTACCAACATCATCCGGATTAATGCCCGGATCAGCCCGGCCGGCCTGGGCAATGCGAACTTTGCCAGCGCCATGCTGTTCGCTCCGCAGCTCGAACTGCCGGTGGGCTTCGCGCCTGATACGTACCGGACGTATTTCACGCTGGTCGCGCTGTCTGAAGACTTCGCCGACACCACTGAGACCTACAAGGCGGCCCAGCGCTGGCTTGGCGGCACTCCGGCCACTCGACAGATTCAGGTTTGGGGTGCGGCAACGGCTGACGCTACCCGCGCCACGACGCTCAACAAGGCCCGAAACATGCTCTGGTGGTACTGGACCATGTGGACGGCGCCTGTATTGGCTGTCAAGGCGGATGCTCTGGCGATTGCCCAGTGGTGCGAAGACAACACCAGCATGTTCATCGACAACCAGACCGGCGCATCGGCTGCTGAGATCCGAGACCCGGCTGATGTAGACGACATCGCCACTCAGCTGACCTCGGCCGGTTTCCGTCACGTCTACACCGCTGCGCACGCCACCGACCCGTATTCTGGGTCGGCTTTGGCCAAGCACTACGCTGCAGTGAACTACAGCGCCGATCGATCGACCATCACAGGCGAATTCAAAAAGTCGCCTGGCGTTATCGCTGAATCGCTGTCCGGCACGGCCTACACAGCCATGCAGAGCGACAAGAAGAAGGCCGTTTTCTACACGGTGGTCGACAACCAGGGCTCTACCGACTCCGGTCGCTGGCTCAACACCATGACGCACAGCACCTACGGCGAGTTCATTGACGATGTGGTCAACCTCGACGCATGCGTCAACTACCTGACGACCTCGCTCTACAACGCAGTGGCCAACCAAACCACCAAGCTGACCCAGACCCCTGTCGGTCAGGCAGTGCTGATCGGCGCCGCCCGGGCGACCATGCAGCAGTTCATCAACAATGGCTACCTTGGCCCGCGTAATTACATCGACCCGGACGACGGCCTTGAGAAGTACACCATCGGTTTCGAGATCCTGACCAAGCCAGAGGACATCCTCGATTTGTCGGATGCCGACCGTAACGCCCGCAAATCCGCACCACTCCGCATTCGCCTGTTCCGCGCCGGCGCAATCCACATCGTTGATGTTGACCTCGACGTTTATTGATAGGTGACCCATGAGCCTGAGTAATTTCTCGAACGACCTGACAGTCGTCACCATCAATGGCCGGCAGATCCAGGACTGGGGCGAGACTGCTACCCCGTACACGGACGCGCCGATCGATCCGCGTAGCCAGCTGCGCCGGGGGCAGGGCGGGAACGCCGTTCGCCTCGACCGCCAAAACCCTGGCCGCGAGGCGAACCTCTACCTCAATCCGGGCTCGTCCGACTCTGCATACGTGCAGGGTCTGCTGAATTCGAACGCGAACATCACGCTCACCTATACCCAAATCGGCACGCTAGAAACCGCACTGGGCTCGGAAGGGGTGATCGTGAACGACGGCCAGCGCGGTCGGGCGGGTTCAACCATCACGGACGACCAGTTCACCATCCAGTTCAACATCTGGGAAGCAACAAGGGGCTGATAGATGAGCGTGAAACCATTCACCATTGGTGGTGTGCAGTACAACGCCGCCATGGCCAGCGCTGTCGATCAGGACCGTCTGATGTCCCTCCTGTCCGGCGCCGTGCTGGAGCGATTCGCCACGGCGGCACAGGCGGGCATTGAGGTTGATGACCAGGTACTCTGCTCGATGTTCATGTCGATGCGCCAGGACGTAAAAGCCCAGGTTGCAAACGTGCTGATGGGCAAGGTGCTCATCAATGGCACCGAGCGGCCGGTAACCGTGGCCGACTTCGGCGGCAAGATGGTTCAGTACAACCAGCTGCTGGCCGAACTGCTGCGCTGGAACCTCTCCGATTTTTTCGACTGGCTGCCAAGCGGCGCAAAAAGCCCAGGGCAGCCGGGCGCGGAAAGCGCAGCGCAGTAAATTGGTTCCTGATGCGCCCCTGTGTCGGGATTGTTGGCGTGTGCCCGCCGCTGTGCACCTGGGCGCAACTTGAAGACGGAACCCACTCCCTAGCCAGCGTCGAGCGCTTTAACCAAGCCATGGACGAACTGTGGGAACAAAAAGAGGCAATCACGAATGGCCAGTAAGGTTCTAAAGTCATTCCTGATCGGCATCGGTTGGGACACCAAAGCCCTGGAGGAGGGCGATAAGAAGATCCAGGCCAGCCTTCAGGGGGTCAAGTCGAGCGCATTGGGCGTAGGCGCAGTCATTGGCGCCTTTGGTGCCGGCGCCGCGGTAATTGTCAGCACGGCCAACAAGATTGATCGATTGGCAGCGGCCACGCAGAACATGCGCACGCCGATGAATACCGTTTACAACTTCGGCAATGCAGTCGAAGCGATGGGTGGACAGGCATCGGAAGCCCTAGACACTCTTAAGCGGCTGGAAGAGTTCCAGAACAACTTCAAGCTGAACGGACAAGACGAGTCGATTGACTCGCTCGCCAAGGCTGGTATCGATACTGGTGCGCTAGCGAAGACCGCGGATAGCGGCGATGCCATGGATGTCTACAGGGAGCTGGAAAGGCAGTATCAAGGGCTGAACGAAGGACAGAGAGCACAAGTTCAGGCCACTCTCGGATTCTCGAATGGCGTTGCCAGACTTCTCAGTGAAGGCAAGACCGAGTCAAGGATGGCGCTGGCCTCAAGCAGCACCGGCCCCATCGACCAAATGACTGATAGCGCCAGACGGTTCGCCGAAAGCAGCGCGATACTCAGCCAGAAGTTCGAGGGCATGGCCAACGAGTTGACTGAAAAGTTTTTGCCTAGCCTTATCGGGGCCAGCGAGTGGACGAACAAGTTTCTCTCTGAACACAGGGGCGATATCAGCAAAGGGATCGACTACGCAGCCGACAATCCTGGTGCAACTACCGCACTCCTTGGGTCAAGCGTGTCTTCTCTGCTTGGACCTATTATCTCAAAGCTTGGGCTGTCATCGATCGGAGGTTTAGCCACAAAAGGCGGTATCGCTGGGGTGGCGATCACTGGTGGCGCGATCGGGTCAGACTTGCTCAATGAAGGGCTAGGAAAATACGTGCCCGGATACAGAGGAGCGTCCCAGCGGTTTGATGACATGCTCAAAGGTGCAACAGGGCTGGATAGCATTCCAGGACCTCTAGATCTTATGTCTGGGCGCTTTCCTAGTTTTTCCAGCACCTCGGAAACCCCATCAACGAGCGGAAGAACTGCCGCCGATAGCATGCCGCCACAATCCGGCGCGGGTGATGGCTACAAGGATGTGACGCCGCAGAGCAATGACGATCTCGTCAGAGCAATACAACGAGCGAAGGTCAGCGTGAACAACAACCTGACTATTCAGCTCGACGGGCGCGAACTGGACGCGCGCATCATCCAAGTCAACGAGCGGCAGAACTATGAGGCGGCCGAGGACTTCAAGCCAACCACGGAGCGCTAGCCTTGAGCATCATCAATATCTTCACTCGCAAGGCCCCGACGATTGCCGGCTATGCGTTCGACGCCGTGCTTGAGGATACCTTTGAGGCCAGTGTTTCCATTACGACGTTCCCGATTGAGAGCGGCGTAAGGGTAGCGGATCACAGGATATTCAACCCATTCAAGTGGACCATGACCGGCGCAATCAGCAATAACCCGGTCAAGGTTCAGCTGACGAACTTCCTGGGCGGCGCGCTTTCCAACTTAACCGACAACCCCATCGTGTCCACGGTAGCCGGCCTTTCAGCCGGGTTTCTGGCTGGCAGCGACGATACGCGGGCAAGCACTACGCTGGACTTTCTCATCTGGCTGATGAGCTCGTACGACCCTTTTGACATTGATGCTGGCGACATCCTACTCAAGAACATGGCCATCACCCGCCTGTCCAGGACGAAGGAGCCTAGGAACGAGGGCGGCCTGGAGTTCATCGTAGAGATGCAGGAGGTCATTGAGCTGCACAGGATCGCCGCTGGTGATGAGCGCTGGTCATATCAGCTGCGAAAGGACGATCCATCACAGAGCGCCCTTACAAGAGCTGTGAACAAGGGGCAGATGATCGCCAAGGAGGCGAGCGCCAGCGTATCTAATGCCGTTAACGGAATTCTTGATGGAATAGCCTGATGCAGACAATCCCCCTAGCGGCTGGTGTGGATAACGCTCACCAGAGATTCAGCGTTCAGCTCGGCGACAACCTGGTCGCATTTCAGATTGACTTCATCTCTTACCTGGACGCACCGGCCTGGTCCATGAACGTAGTGCGCGGCGGAGTGATGCTCGCGTGCGGAGTGATGCTTGAGCCTGGAAGCGATGTGATCCAGAGCTATCAGACCGGTATCGGTCAACTGGTCTTCACCGGTAAAGACGTGACCCTGGACAACCTGGGCGTCGATAACTTCCTCGTCTGGATACCCCCCGTGGTGGAAATATGAGATCAAGAGCCTGGTCCGTCGACATCAACGGCGCGCCCTATATCAGCCTGCAGTCAGGCTCTACGCAGTTTCGAATCCAGTTCAATATTGACGTTTCGCCCGGCAGCTCCGTGTCTTACGCAGACATTCGGCTCTACAACCTGAGCAAAGAATCGGGCATCGCAAACGGCGCCAGCATCATCCTGAAGGCCGGCTACACCGACAATATCGACGCAATCTTCACCGGCACCGTGACCAACGTGTTGCGCGAACGCGAGCCGGGCGCTCCGGAAATCATCACTCGACTGATTTGTCGTTCAGGATCTGCGGCGGTTGATCGTGGCTCGGCGCAGGTCTCTCTCGGGCCTGGCGCAAGGGTCGAGGAAGCCATCCGCGCGCTTGCTCGCGAATGGCCGATCCCAATCGACATCGATAATGAGCAGTTCGTCGATGACCAACCCATGGCACGTGGCTATTGGGCCGATGGCGACATTCCTACGGCGATGGATAACCTGGCGCGCGACTACAAGTTCGACTGGGTCCAGCACATGGGGCGCTTGTACGTTACCAAGCCAGAGATAAAACGTAATTCTACGGCGATCAAGATCAACCAATTCTCCGGCATGATAGGAATTCCGGAAATTACCCGCGGACCGAAGGGGCTTGGCGTCCTTGTTTCTGCGCAACTCAACCCATCCATCATGGTAAGTAGCGTCATAGACCTGAAAAGCGAATTCGCCACCTACAATACGGGAAACCTATACCTGTCCAAGGTTGAGCCTGAGGCGGTGCCAGTCGGTGAATACAACGTGTTTGCGCTGAGGTACTCGGGCGATTCTCACAGCGACACATGGAAGGTCGACATCGACGGCATCCGATGGGGAACCAAGCCGGACACTAGCTCCATAGCCACGCCGGGGAATGGAAAGCTGATCTGGGGCGCTCGCGTATCAGAAGCGTTCAGGGCAAAGGTAGTTTCGATTGCCAAGAACCTATCCGTTGACCCTAACTGGCTTATGGCGGTGATGGGATTCGAGACCGGCTACACATTTAGCCCGGCAGCACGAAACCCAGGAAGCTCTGCGACAGGATTGATTCAGTTCCTACAAGCTTCAGCTGTGGGGCTCGGAACTACTACCGCGCGTCTCGCGAGAATGACAGCTGTGGAGCAGCTTGATTACGTCGAGAAGTACTACAAATCCGTCGCGGCCGGCAGAGTGCGAAACTTAGGAGACGCATATCTGGCCGTTCTGTTCCCGCCTGGGGTAGGTCGCCCGGATACATACGTGATGTGGCAGCGAGACTCTGGCCCGTATCAGCGTGAGTATGCGGCTAACTCAGGCCTGGACAGAGAGAAGAAGGGCTACATCACGAGAGGCGATGCCGTCTCGGTCGTGAATGAGTCTTATAGGGAGGGTGGGAGGTACGCCAAGTAGGTCAGCCATTGTAAGGGTGGCTGGGCTTGCCAGTGGCTATCTGCTACATTTTTGCACGAGCTCAGCGTGTCCACGCCTGAAAATATGTTGTTTGAAGTCACGGACTGATTCTATGAAAAGTTATTTGTCAGCAGTGGTTTTTATAATGTCTGCATCGGCTTTTGCAGCCTCCATGAATGACAGTGCTGAGATAATCGGTCTTGATAAACCGTATGCAGTAACGCACCTGACCTTTGTGGATGCTGATTGCGTTTGGACCAAGGATGGAAAAGGTAGATTGAGCCCTGAGGTAAGCGGTCTAAACGGCACCGGGGTATGCCTTGACCAAAGGGCAGTAGCTCAAGCTGAGAAGATGGACCGAGAGAAAAAGCTGGCTTGGAATGATCCACCTAGCTTTGACTACGAGTATGGCGATAAAAAAAAGTGTTACTACAGAGTAGACAAGAAAGGCGGTTTTGTTGACTACGAGTTAGGTGACGTTACGCAGGCTGAGTGGGATGAGTGCGTAAAGAAATCAAGCAAAGAAAATGCTTTGCGACTGGCAACTAAAATCGAAAAAAAGGTCTCGTTCGGTGGATACGTGACGTCCAAAAAGGACGTGATTGGATCATTGGTGCTTGCGTGCTATACCGGAAGCATTGACAGAAATGACAAATGGGTTCCAAGAGAAGAGCAAGAAAAAAGGTATAGAGATTTGCTGAGCCTGTATGAGGGTGACGCACCAAACCTCAAAAGAATAAGCGACGCGTATGAATTTGCCAGGCGCAATCTAAGCGACCGATACCCACTTGATACGATGGGCCAATACCGTGCCGGCGTCTGCGATCAGATGGTTATGAAGGGAAAGCTCTGAAAAAACAAAAATCATAAAGCCCGCTTCGGCGGGTTTTTTAATGCCCGCGAAAAAAGCACGAGGTGACCACATGCTTGAGACAGAGGGTCGGGCGCGCAATGAGAAGCTAATTCGAAGTGCGTTCGGCGAGCTTATGAAGGATGTATGTACCTCAATTCCCGGGCATGTGCTGGCGTTCGATCCTTTGACCCAGCGCGCCCAGGTGCAGATTGGAATACTTAGGGTCGATGTAAATGATGCCACCTTCGCACTCAAGCCGATCGTAGAGGTTCCTGTCTACTTTCCTGGCGGTGACTACTGCGTCGAGTACCAAATCGATTCTGGGTGCGAGGGCGACATTCTTTTCTCCCAGCGCTGCATTGACGGCTGGGTGCAAAGCGGCGGGGTGGCCACCAATCCCAGGGGGCGCTTCCACAACATGCAGGACGCCATGTTCCTGCCTGGGTTTCGGTCACAGCCAAACGCTTTGCCAGAATTCCAGAACAACGGCGTGCGCATGCGTAACCGGGCTGGTACCCAATTCGTCTGGCTGAAGAACGACAACAGCATCTCCATGGATAACGGCGTCGCCAGGTTCAACGTGCTGGCGGATGGCACAACCCTGATGCAGAACGGCGCCGGCAGCTTCCAGTTGCAGGCCGACGGCACTTTCCTGATCAACGGGCTGAAGATCACGCCTGATGGCAACGTCATTACCGCTGCCGGCACAAACCTCAACACGCATCGCCATGGCGGTGTAACCCCGGGTTCCGGGACAAGCGGAGTTCCAGTTCCATGACCGTACGCAGACTGGACGAAGAAACAGGTGACATCGTGACGCGCGGGCAGCAGTTCATTACCGGGCAATCCGAGGTCGCTCAGACGGTGCTTACCCGGTTGCGCCTGTTCCTGGGCGAGTACTTCCGGGACATCACCGACGGAACGCCTTGGTACGAGCAAATCCTGGGAAAGTTCACAAGCCTCTCCACCGCTGAGGCCGCGCTCAGGGCGCGAATCGCCAACACGCCAGGCGTGATCCGGCTAACCAGCTTCTCTGCTGACTTCAACATCGAAAACCGAAAATACAGCGTAACCGCTGGGATTCTCACCGAGTTCGGCCTGGAAGAGGTAACACTGAATGGCTAGCCTGACTTCTACCGGCTACGTGCTAGAGACGCAAAACGATTGGTTCGCCCAGGAGCGGCAGTTCTATCTGGATATTGATCCACTGTGGAACCTGGACCCTTCGACGCCTGACGGCCTGAAGATGGCGCACGACTCGGAGATCTTCTACGCGCTAGACGAGACGCTGCAGCAGGCCTACAACTCAAAAGACCCGAACAAGGCCAAGGGTAATGATCTCGACATTATCTGCTCGCTGACTGGCACCATCCGCTCAGGTGGTTCGCGCTCGAGCGTTCAACTGACCATCACCGCAACCCCCGGTACGCCAATCCTTGCGGGTAACCGTTTTGAGTCGGTAACCACCGGCAGCCGCTGGACAACCGACCAGGCGGTGACTGCTGACTCGCTCGGCTCCGCAACAGTCAACGCGACGTGCACAGTCGTCGGGCCGACCCAGGCTGATGCCGGAACTATCACGCGCATCGTGGACGTGGTGGCAGGCCTGGCAAGCGTTACAAACGCCGCCCCGGCAACTCCAGGTACAGACGGCCAGCGCGACGAGCAGCTGCGCGTTACCCGCGCGACGGCAGTGGGCAAGCCTGGCAACAATCAGATCGACTCCATGATCGGCGAGCTGTTCGGCGTGGATGGCGTACGCAGGGTGAAGGTGTACGAGAACGACACAAACTCAAGCGCTGTGACTGCAGACAACCCATACGGACTTCCGCCTCACTCAATCGCGCCTGTCGTAGACGGCGGGACTGACGACGATGTCGCAATGGCGATCTATCTGAAGAAGAACCCGGGCGCGCTGCTCTATCAGGCCGGCACACCGTTTCAGGTTGAGGTCACCTCACCCAAGTACCCGACGAACCAGAAGCTTATTCGCGCGAGCCGGCCGATCTACGTTGACATGCTGCCCGTTATCCATGTGGTCAACGACGGATCACTTCCACCCAACGCCGACCAACTTATAAAAGAGGCGATGATGGAGTATGCCGCCGGTGACCTGATCCCGGCGGATGTCGGATTCAAGATCGATGGCTTCGATATCGGCGAGGCGGTGCCATTCAGCACGATCTTCACCCCGGTGAATAAGGTCATCGGCTCGTACGGTGACAGCTACGTTGACCTGCCTTCATCCAGCCTCAACGGCGGCCAGGCCAACGTCGCCATCGCTTACAACCAGATGTCCCGGTGGACGGAGAGCAACATCACCGTAGTGATCACGTGATGAACATCCCAGACCGTATTTACGCGCAATACCGCGACAAGCCGAAGGCGGTGGCCTGGTACGCAATTGCTAGAGCACTTGGCGGCAGCATCGAGGCGGCGGCCCAGGCTGTGCGCAAGAGCTACGACATCGATACCGCAGTTGGCAAGCAGCTGAACGTCATCGGCCGGATCGTCGTGGCTCCGCGTAGCTTCGTGGGCTCCATACCAATGAACCCAGGCCTGTTCGACCTTACAGACGGCGATGAGTTTGGTGACGACGATGCGATGTTCAGCGCCCTGACGATTGACCAGGATGGTCAGCTATCCGACGAACTTTACCGACTGGTCATCAAGGCCAAGATCGTCAAGAACAACGGCGACGCGACTATCGAGAACATCCTCGATGGTATGAATTTCCTACTCCCGAAAGCTGACGTTCTACGCGTCACCGACGGCGAGGACATGTCTTTCAGCATCGAGTTCTACGGGCAGATCACCAATCTGGAGCGGTTCGCCTTGCTCAATGCAGGCCTAGTGCCAAAGCCTCAAGCAGTGAGATTTAACGGATTCCTTGAGGGGTTCGAAATGGTCGAGTTCGGTGATATGGACGCTGAATTTGGTGATGAACAAGCAGAATTTGCAGGATATATAGGGGCTTAGAATGTCACTCAAGTTAAATGAGCGGTACCCGGGTCGATTCAACAACCCCTCCGCAGATTACCCAGGCGGGTCTTTCAAAAACCGCACCACGCCAGATGCAAAAGACGGGTCCTACTTAGAAAAGGACTGGGCCAACGATAAGGAAGGCTTTTTCCAGTCGCTTCTGTCCGCGGCGGGGATCACTGCCAGCGGCACCGTTGATAAGGTAGGTGCATCCCAGTTTTTCGATGCGTTGCAGCAATTGAAGCAAAACCAATCCGGCGTGGCCTTCACCACCACCGGTCCATCCGCCGCTTTGGTTCTTACGCCCAATCCGGCGATCACTGCATACGCAGCTGGTCAGCGGTTTCGCGTTAAGTTCAATCGCGCGAGTACGGACACTGACACGATCAATATTTCCGGTGTTGGCCCGAAGAACCTAAAACAGTACGACGCCTCTGGCGCCAAGGTGGCTGCCGTATTTGCTATCGACCAGTTGGCCGATGTCGAATACGACGGGACCGATGCTGTACTGCTGGATCAGTTGCCAACGGCGGTAAACAATCTAGTAGGAGTTTCAGGGGCAGCCAAGAAGCTGAGGGTTTCGACCACAGGGACGAGCGCGGTTGTGACCGTCACGGCCGACGAGCTTATCGTTGAGAGCGCTTCAAACTCGTATTCAACGCTACGCTCGGTCGCTGTAAGCCCATCTTTTGCAGCTGCCGGGGTGAACGGCCTGGATGTCGGCGCGGCAAATAGCCAGGCAGCATCTACTTGGCATAATGTTTGGGTAATTTGGAATGCCACAACTGTGGCCGGCCTGTTATCTCTTAGTGCAACAGCTCCTACGCTTCCATCTGGCTACACTCATAAGGCATGGGTGGCGGCAGTACGAACTGATGGCACAGCAAACAAGTATCCTCTCTCTTTCAGTAAGTCTGGACGTTACTCGCAGTACAAAGTAGCAGCAGGGTCAAACCTCTTGACGCTTCCTTTGGTTGCAAGTGGCATTCAGGGAGCTATCAATACACCTACCTACATCCCTGTATCGGTAGCGCCCCTGGTTCCTCCTAGCGCCAGTAAAATCGTCATTGTCGCCACCACTGGCACAGGCACAGGCACGCTGTTGGTCGCGCCAAATAACTCTTTTGGCGCTTCAAACTCCGCAACCAATCCGCCACCACTAGTAGTTGGTCAGTCTGGAACAGGCACAACAAATACCGGATTTATTTCCATGATTCTTGAGTCTGGAAGCGTGTACGTCGCACAACAAACATCGACCAATTTTACGCAAGTTTTTGGATGGGAGGACGATTTATGAGTTGGGCAATAAGATTAGACGGTGCCGGCTGCAGGTCGGTAGACTCTCAAGAAGATATCATTGAAGGATTTGAATATTATATGGCTACAGCCGACGGGCCACCACCAGAACCTGTCGCGCTACCACTCACTGAAGATCAAGCAAAAATCTCCGCTGACCTCAAACGAGATGAGTTGTTAGCGGTTGCGGCGCTCAGAATTGCACCTTTGCAGGATGCAATTGATCTGGACTTAGCCTCCAAGGATGATATCGAAAGGCTAAATCTCTGGAAGAAATACAGAGTAGCAGTTAACCGTATATCAAGCTCGCCTGGATACCCGCTTGATATTGCGTGGCCGGTATCTCCAAGCTAGATATTCATTAAGGTTCTATTGGCGGTCCCTCTAACATGAGTACTCTATTTTGGTTATAGCTTATTCCAAGTATGCCTTTTCCATTTAGTTCTATGTAAGTTGGGTCTGCTATATGGATACCTTTTTGCTCAATTAAAAGCTTGTCTCGGCGAGTAGTCCACTCAAGAGGCCTTTCAGGTGACGCTGTGCTCATGGTTATATACCACGCATCCTCTGGTCCTCTATCGTGATAAAGCCCGTGCAAAGCAATCATTTTCCCTTCCTTCATGATTAGCTCTGGATTTCCGCCGTTCTTTATGACGACACCAGATTGATTTGGTGTGAAGTCCATTTTTTCACCGAAATCAACATAGCTGTATGCAATGTCCATTCTGTCTAAAGATATCGAAGTTTCTGCAAGCATGTGCCATCTATTGCCGACAGGTAAAATTGCTACATTCCATATATGGCCCCAGTTTGTGCCAGGGGATTGTTTGACAATTGGCTCGCCTCCATTTGCTGGGAGCCAATTTTTTTGATCCTTCGATGAGTACAGGTACATATCATCGGAGCCTTCTGATTTTCCGCAAGTCAAATAGAATGTATTTTCATAAGTAAAGAAATAAGGAAATCTGCACGACTCCTTCATTATTGGAGCCGATGACTTCTGCGGTGAAGTGCTGATCTGCGCATCTTTTATTAGGCAAACCTTGTTTATTTCGCACTGATGAAAGAGATCGTATCCATCGCCATTTTTAACAAGGTGTACCTCAACAACATAGCTGCCACCCCCTAGCACAGCTTCAGATATTTTGTAAGGTCCGCTCTGTAGTGAAAAATCAACCAGCTGTGGGTGACTTGAATTTGAGGCGTGGGCGTGAGCGGAGATACAGCTAAATGCCAATGCTGCCAAGATGCGAGGTGTAGACACAGTCAAAATCCTTTTAGTGATCCGCCTCATTCTCTCGGAATAAATCTTTTTTTGCAAATCTCGCATGCGAGAAAATGTTGCTGAAGAATTTATTAACTAATTTATGTTGACTTAATACATGCTTAAGTTTTCTACGATGACTTTAAGCGAAAGTATGAGGCCATATGTTTAATATAAAAGGATTAACTTTGTGACCACAATCAGCTCAATCAAAAAAACTCAACTAGACAGTCGTTTGGAGTGTGCGCTGTTCGTTCACCAAGGAAAACTGCTAGAGGCCGCATTCCGGCGAGACTGGTTTTCTACATTTGCGCACACGCTCGAAATTCGGGATTACTTCACAGACCAATTGCTTGCATCACACCCATGGGCGGGAGGCATGGGAACCGTAGTGGTTGACGACGCGCAAGTTATCCATGTGTTCGGCAATACGAACTGGGCGTCGTATAACAACAAAATCATCAAGTCAACTCTGGATCCGATTACCTTCGCCCCGTCGGCTCCAATTGACGCAATCCTAGTTAACTCACCGTTCAAATTTTATAACTTGGACATTACGAAGTGCGGCAGCAAGTGGCGCGCTATCGTTGAGATATCCAATGACCAAGGTCCAGCTATTTACTTTGCCGAATCATCAGATCTTGTGAATTGGGTTTACAAGGGTGGGCGCCTCGGAGCGCCAGGGGAATACGTAGGCTGCCCGAGCATCCACTGGGTGCCTGAGCGCAACGCGTTCCTGCTGACGTTCTTGAAATCAGTGTCCGGTAAATTCATAACACGCCCGGCGAAGTCATCCGATAACTGTTTCACGTTCAGCTATTTCACTAGCAAGGGGCAAAACCCGGCAGGCAGCTATTTACTTGATGCTGAACCTGGTACCGAGGGCAAAAATGCTAGTGACCTGTCCATGGTTGAATTTGATGGAAAAGTCTACGGCGTCTACTTGACTGGCGATCAACAAACAATCGCTAGGCGAAATACGTTTCACTATGACGGGACTATGGCCCAGTTATACGACGAATTCTTTTGAGGTAGAACGTCATGCCGATCACCGAGCAGCAGTTGCTGCAGATCACTCCCAATGCCGGCCGCAATGCCGGCGTTTTTGCATCTGCGCTGAACCTTGCCATGGACCGGTACCAGATCAACACCAAGCTTCGGATGGCGGCCTTCATCGCCCAGGTCGGTCACGAGTCGGGCCAGTTCCGGTACGTTCGCGAGCTTGGCGGCGATCAATACCTGAGCAAGTACGACACGGGCTCCCTGGCCAAGCGGCTTGGCAATACGCCAGAGGCTGATGGCGACGGGCAGAAGTACCGTGGCCGAGGCCTGATCCAAATCACCGGGCGCGACAACTACCTGGCGTGCAGCAAGGCGTTGTTCGGTGATGATCGTCTGCTGCGCACCCCGGAGCTGCTTGAGCAGGCCGAGTGGGCGGCTAAGTCTGCTGCTTGGTTCTGGAACTCCCGCGACCTGAACAAGCTGGCCGACGCCAAAGACTTCAACGGAATCACCAGGCGCATCAATGGCGGCCTGAATGGCCTGGAACAGCGGCTGGAGTTCTATAACGCTGCACTGAAGGTGCTGGCATGACTCCGGTGCAGAAACTGGCCGGGGTGGTGGTTCTGGTGTTGGTGCTGATGGCCAGCGCTGCGGGCGTCACCTGGCAGGTGCAGGACTGGCGAATGGGGGAAAAGCTCGCCGAGCAGGCCAGCCTGCACAAGGATGACCTGGCCGCGATCTCCAATGCTGCCGCCAACCAGGTCCGCACCGAGCAGGACAAGCGCCTTGCAACGGAACAGGCCCTGGCCACCTCCGACCAACAACACACCAAGGAGTTATCCGATGCCCAGCGCAACCAGGCTCGCCTGCGTGACCAGCTTGCTACTGCTGATGTCCGGATGTCAGTCCTCCTTGCCGAGGATCCAGCCAGTGCCTGCAACGTGCCTTCCGCCGCCGGCGCCGTCGGCGTGGTTCATGCAGCCCGTCGAGCCCAACTTGACCCAGCGCATGCGCAACGAATTATCGCCATCACCGACGACGGGGATAACGCCGTGATCGCGCTGCGGGCCTGCCAGGCTTACGTCAGGGCTGTGGCCCCCTGAGGACGGTAAGTTCCAGGAGAAGCCGCTGGTTTTCAGTGCGAAAGTGTTCGTTCTGGCTGGCGATCATTTTCAGGCTCATGATCTCTTTGCCCTGCTCGGAATTGTGCACGTTCGCATTGCTGAGTTGTGAGGATATTGATCTGATCTGTTCCTCAGCTGCGGTCTTCCATGTGATCAATAGGTCGTTCATATGAACGAGGCCGGCAATGTTCGCTCTCGACTTGGACAGCTGCCGCTGCAGGTCGCTGATCTCGTCCTCGAGCAGGGCGCATTGATGCTTGTACATTTCCAGGGGCGTGGAGCAACCCAGCCACTCGCAGGTGTCTTCGTCGATGTTCATGGTGGTGCGCTCAATTGCTGTATGTGCGTACAGTAGTTGAGGTGATGCAGATTTGGGAGTGGTGTTCGTCGGCAGGACGCCGTGGCGGTATTTGCCCTGGGAAAATCTTCCCCAAAACGCAACCGTTTGGACCAATGTTTATTGGGTTTAGAAGTGTCGCAAAAGTGGGTATTTTTCGAGGGCGTTTTATGGCTCAAGGCCTTGATATTAAAGGCCTTGAACGTTTCCTATGCGGCATCCCAGGCTTTGACACCTGGAACGCGCCATTCAGCGGGTAGGATTCAATCGCAGGCAGGCGGTTGAGTAGCGCATCAAGCTTGTACCAATTTTTGTACCACTGACCGTGTAATGCAGGTGAAAACCGGGTAAGCCTAAGTAGGCAAGTGCCCGGATTCATTGACTATTGTTACCTTGCCTTACCCCTTGAGAATCGCGGTGTAATTCTGTTCCAGGGACATGAAACTACCTGTGGGATTTTCGCAAAGCGCAAGGTTACGGTGGCCGACACATCGCTGCAAGCCTGACGATGGCACTTGTTACTCGTCGCGCCCTTCCATCATCGTGCGCTTGAGCATCACATACACCGCACCCGCGCCCCCATGACGGGCCTGGCACGAGGTAAAGCCGAGCACCTGGGCATGCTGGCGCAGCCAGGTGTTGACGTGGCTCTTGATCATCGGCCGCTTGCCGTCCAAGCGCACCGCCTTGCCATGGGTGACGCGCACGCAGCGGATTTCGAACTTGGTGGCTTCGGCGAGGAAGGCCCACAGGGTTTCCCGGGCTTTCTCCACGTTCATGCCGTGCAGGTCGAGGCTGCCTTCGAACGGGATCTGACCGGCCTTGAGCTTGCGCATCTGGCTTTCCTGTACGCCGTCGCGGGCCCACATCAGCTCGTCTTCGGGGCCGACATCGATCACGAACTGGTCTGACAGGCCATCCACGGTGGTGGCATCGGTGCGTACGGTAGCAGCCTGGCGCAGCTTGGCGATCTGTGCGCGGTCGGCCTTGGGTTTGCCGGTGTCGGCGCGGTCGTGCTTGATCGGCTTGACGCCGCGCAGCTCGTTTTTGAACA
>Ga0307405_10000066_pt1 | contig 48667 bp, 48 predicted proteins | sample 322Cmetagenome_2_FD_203311 | JGI IMG/M metagenome (GOLD analysis project Ga0307405, IMG submission 203311) | Maize rhizosphere microbial communities from greenhouse at UC Davis, California, United States - 322HYB-C-1 | ecosystem: Host-associated > Plants > Roots > Rhizosphere > Soil | place...
AACCATATAAGACATAGAAGATTCACATAAGCTCAGGGAGCTTATATTTTCTTACATTCCTTATATGGCAATGCATTGAGCTTTAAGATTCCGCATGCGCGGGAATGACGACTGCTTTTTACGCCCACGCTCTGCGACCTTTGCACCTTCACTCTGTGCACTTTGTGGTTAAAAAGATGGGAAAATGTAAGGCTGCTGATGGAATTGATCATGACTTCCTATCAATATTAGGAAACCCTCTATATTACAAGCAAAATCAAATAGATTTCATCTATATATATTTTACCTCAACATCTTAAGCAGCAACAATAAAACCCAGCGCATCTTTTCTAACAACATAGCCGGATTTATTTTTTTTATTTGCATTAGAAATTTTATCGCATATATTTACAAAAAACTTTAGGGGTGCCTACGTGCTGAGAAATACCCTTTGAACCTGATGCAGTTAGTACTGCCGAAGGGAAAAGTGAAAGCAATCTTACATTGCTGTCTTTTCGATCTCCATTTTGGGGCAATCTCTATAGTTTTTCCAATTTTTTAAAATATGGAAGTAACTATAAACAATCAAAACTATCTGCTCAACGAAGCCTGTTCCATCGAACAGATGCTTGCTGCTGTTATTTCAACGGAAACAAATGGCCTTGCCATTGCGGTAAACCAAACCATTATTCCCAAATCAGACTGGGCGACCCATGTATTAAATCCGGCCGATCAGGTTATACTCATAAAAGCCACGCAGGGAGGATAGAAATGAATGAATTTTGAATGATTGAATGATTGAATGCAAAGTATAGTCCATTCACTCCCGCTGCCATTCAATCATTCAATCATTCTGTCATTCAATAACTCAATCCCACTCTCATTCAATCACTCAATAATTGATTCTACCAATATGAAACAAGAAAAAACACCGAACCAAGAGGTAATCAGCCGCAGCCCTTTTCCGGCCTCACGCAAAATCTTTGTGCCTGGAAAGATCCACAATATCCAGGTGGCCATGCGCGAAATCAGTTTATCGGAAACCAAAACCCATAATGGCTTTGGCTTAACCGAGCCTAATCCACCTGTAACCGTTTACGATACCAGCGGACCCTATACCGACCCTAATGCTGTTATTGATGTAAAAAAAGGCTTGCCACGCCTAAGGGAACAATGGATTAAAGACAGGCTTGATGTGATAGAACTTCCTGAACTATCTTCTGCTTACGGGCAACAGCGCCTGGCCGATGAGAAGCTTGATGCCCTACGCTTTAACTTCACCAGCAAACCCTACAAAGCACAGGCCGGGGCCAATGTATCTCAAATGCATTATGCAAAAAAAGGCATCATTACGGCCGAGATGGAATATATCGCCATTAGGGAAAACCAACAGATCGAGCTGTTAAATGCGCAATTGGGCGATCAGCACGATGTAATGAACCACCAGCACCAGGGCAATAGCTTTGGCGCAAATACACCAAAAGGTTACATCACACCCGAATTTGTAAGGGCAGAGGTAGCAGCTGGCAGAGCGGTAATTCCCTGCAATATCAATCACCCCGAACTCGAGCCGATGATTATTGGCCGAAACTTCCTGGTAAAAATTAACGCCAATATCGGTAACTCGGCCGTAACCTCTACTATCGAAGAAGAAGTAGAAAAAGCCGTTTGGGCATGCCGTTGGGGAGCCGATACCATTATGGATTTATCAACAGGGAAAAATATCCACGAAACCCGCGAATGGATTATCCGCAATTCGCCTGTGCCCATCGGTACCGTTCCCATTTATCAGGCTTTAGAAAAAGTAAACGGAAAAGCCGAAGACCTCACCTGGGAAATTTTCCGCGATACGTTGATTGAGCAGGCCGAACAGGGCGTAGATTATTTTACCATCCATGCCGGTGTACTGCTCCGTTATGTGCCTTTAACCGCTAAAAGGATTACAGGTATTGTTTCGCGCGGCGGATCCATTATGGCCAAATGGTGCCTGGCCCATCACAAAGAAAACTTCCTGTATACCCATTTTGAGGAGATCTGCGAAATTATGAAAGCCTATGATGTGGCCTTTTCTTTAGGCGATGGCTTAAGGCCTGGCTGTATCGCCGATGCAAATGATGCCGCACAGTTTTCGGAGCTCGAAACGCTTGGCGAACTCACTAAAATAGCCTGGAAACACGATGTACAAACGATTATTGAAGGTCCTGGCCATGTACCCATGCACCTGATTAAAGCCAATATGGAAAAACAGCTCGATCATTGCGGCGAAGCACCATTTTATACTTTAGGCCCACTAACGATCGATATTGCACCTGGTTATGACCACATTACCTCGGCCATAGGTGCCGCCATGATCGGTTGGTTTGGTACAGCGATGCTCTGTTATGTAACTCCGAAAGAACATTTGGGCCTGCCAAACAAAAAAGATGTCAAAGACGGTGTAATTGCCTATAAAATTGCCGCCCACGCAGCCGATTTGGCCAAAGGCCACCCAGGTGCACAATACCGCGACAATGCTTTAAGCAAGGCCAGGTTCGAATTTAGATGGGAAGATCAGTTTAACCTCTCACTCGATCCGGATACCGCAAAAGAATTCCATGATGAAACCTTACCTGCAGAGGGAGCCAAAATTGCACACTTCTGTTCCATGTGCGGTCCGAATTTCTGCTCCATGAAAATTACGCAGGATGTGAGGGAATATGCTGCAAAACAAGGCGTAGAAGCAGAAGAAGCTTTAGCGCAGGGCATGCAGGAAAAATCGAAAGAGTTTACCCAAAAAGGAAGCGAAATTTATTCTTAAGCCGCTATGGAACTGATTGTAATTGCCAGGCCGACCCTTTTTAAGGAAGAATGCCATCTTGTAAATCAACTTTTCGAAGCCGGTTTACAGGTTTTTCATTTACGTAAGGAAAATGCCGATGAAGCCGGGTACCGTAAAATTGTAGAAGGTATTTTACCTGAATATCATCCACGCATTGCCTTACACCATTCCCATACACTGGCCAACGATTATAATATCCATAGAATCCACCATACCGAAAGTTTCAGAAAAAATTTAGCACCTGCTACACTGCCAAAAAACCAGGTATTAAGCACCTCCATCCACCAATTATCGGCTATTGATGCTGTTGCAGCCTATCACTACAGTTTTTATGGCCCGGTATTCAACAGCCTTTCCAAACCAGGTTACATGGGGGTTATTCCTGCAGGTTTTCATTTAAACAAGCCTAACAGCAATACCAAATTAATCGCTTTGGGCGGCATTGGCCTCAGCCAGATCGACCAGGTAAAAGAAATGAATTTCGATGGCATTGCGCTATTGGGCTACATCTGGAACGACCCCACTCAAGCTTTAATCAATTTTAAGAAAGCACAGCAGCATTGCCTGGCGCACCATCAACCGTTTTAAAAATATCAATAATGATTCAGCCCTTACAATATATCTCGCAAGCACCTCAAACAGGCACCCATATCGATGCCATTGAGCAGGTGCTTCAAGCTGGTGGAAAGTGGATCCAGCTCCGCATTAAAAACCAGGCCGAAGCGGAAATACTGCCCTTTGCAAAAGCAGCACAGGCCTTATGCGAAAAGCATGGCGCCAGGCTTATTGTAAACGATTTTCCGCACCTGGCAAAAGCCGTAAATAGTTATGGCGTACACCTGGGCCTGCAGGATATGCCCATTCTGGAAGCCAGAAAAATTATTGGAAAAAACCAGATTATCGGCGGTACAGCCAATACTTTCGAACATATACAACAAAGGGTAGCAGAGGGTGCCGATTATATTGGTCTCGGCCCATTTAGGTTTACCCGGACCAAAGAAAACCTGAGCCCGGTTGTGGGCCTGGAAGGCTACCAGAAATTGATGGAAAAAGTGCGAAAAGCTGGAATCAGCACCCCCATTATTGCCATAGGCGGTATTGAAGCCGCAGATATTCCGGCTATACTCGAAACCGGAATTTACGGAATTGCCATCTCGGCAGCGCTTACCAACCAAACACAAACGGCTGCGGTTCTTGAAGAAATCAACAGCAAGTTCAGTATTCACTCGATTTAAAAATCACAGATATGTTAACCATAGCAGATCAAACCTTTAGCTCCCGCCTCTTTACCGGTACCGGAAAATTCAGCTCTGCCAAAGAGATGGAAAGTGCCTTAATTGCCTCGGCCTCCGAACTGGTTACCGTAGCGCTTAAACGTGTAGATTTAAAAGGCAAGGACGACGATATCCTTCATCACCTTAAATATCCGCACATCAATTTATTGCCCAATACTTCTGGTGTGCGCAATGCAAAAGAAGCTGTTTTTGCCGCTCAGCTGGCACGCGAAGCCTTAGAAACCAACTGGATCAAACTGGAAATCCACCCAGATCCGAAATACCTCATGCCCGATCCGATCGAAACCTTAAAAGCCACTGAAGAACTGGTTAAACTCGGTTTTGTGGTTTTGCCTTATATCCATGCCGACCCTGTTTTATGTAAACGTTTGGAAGATGTTGGCACGGCAGCAGTAATGCCGCTGGGTTCTCCAATTGGCAGCAACAAAGGATTAAGAACGATCGATTTTTTAGAGATCATCATCAGTCAGAGCAGGGTCCCCGTAATTATTGATGCCGGCATAGGTGCTCCATCTGATGCGGCCAAAGCCATGGAAATTGGTGCCGATGCCGTTTTGGTGAACACCGCCATTGCCATAGCCAAAAATCCGACCAATATGGCCATTGCCTTTAAAATGGCTGTAGAAGCCGGCAGAATGGCTTTCGAATCCAAATTAGGTGCCCAAACACATTATGCTGCAGCAAGCAGTCCACTAACCGCATTTTTAGATGAAGAGTTTTAACGGGGTATTCGAATCCTACAATTGGGACGATACCAAGGCCAGTATTTACGATAAAACAGCTGCAGATGTAGAACGGGCATTGCGCAATACACAGCGCGATCTGGAAGATTTTAAAGCGCTTATTTCTCCCGCAGCGCTGCCTTATCTAGAAGATATGGCGCAGATTAGCCAGCGATTAACTTTAGACCGTTTCGGTCGGGTAATCCAGATGTATATCCCACTTTACCTTTCCAACGAATGTAATAATATCTGTACCTATTGTGGTTTCAGTTATGACAACAAGGTAAGACGGAGAACGCTCAACCCAATGGAAATTATGCAGGAAGTTGCGGTAATTAAAGGAATGGGTTACGACCATGTTTTACTCGTTACCGGCGAAGCCAACCAAAGTGTGCACACCGATTACTTTAAAAAAGTGTTAGACCTCATCAGTCCACATTTTTCCCATATATCCATGGAGGTGCAGCCTCTGGATGTAGCCGACTACGAAACCCTTATCTCGCACGGGCTAAATACGGTATTGGTTTACCAGGAAACCTACCATCAGGATGATTACCGCAAGCACCATCCTAAAGGCAAAAAATCTAACTTTCTGTACCGCTTAGAAACCCCCGATCGGTTAGGGCAGGCCGGGATCCATAAAATGGGGCTTGGTGTTTTAATTGGACTGGAAGACTGGCGTACAGATTCGTTTTTTACGGCCCTGCACCTCTCTTATCTCGAAAAACAGTATTGGCAAAGTAAATTCAGTATTTCTTTCCCCAGGTTGCGGCCTTTTAGCGGAGGCTTAGAGCCTAAAGTGGTGATGAACGATAAGGAATTGGTGCAACTGATCTGTGCTTACCGCTTATTTAACAGTGAAGTAGAGCTGTCTATTTCTACCCGCGAAACCGTAGCTTTCCGCAACCAGGTAATTAAGTTGGGCATTACCGCCATTAGTGCCGGTTCTAAAACCAATCCTGGTGGTTACCAGGTAGAACCTCAATCGCTGGAGCAGTTCGAAATATCTGACGAACGTTCGGCGCAGGAAATTGCGGCCATGATCAGAAAACAGGGTTACGAGCCTATTTGGAAAGATTGGGATATGAGTTTGATCCAAAAATCATGTTAGTAAAAGAAGAACTGAACCGTTACAAAAGGCAGATGATCCTGCCCGAATTGGGCTTCGCCGGGCAGGAAAAGCTAAAAGCAGCCAAAGTACTGGTTATTGGTGCTGGTGGTTTGGGCTGCCCCATATTGCAGTATTTGGTCGCAGCGGGTATAGGAACAATCGGAATTGTAGATGATGACGTGGTAGAATTGAGCAACCTGCACCGGCAAATTTTATATAATCATACCGATATTGGACAGCCTAAGGCAAAAATTGCCGCTACAAAACTCCAATTGCTTAATCCGCATGTGAGCTTCAGTGCTTATAACGAGCGGCTTAGGACTGATAATGCCCTAAACATTTGCCAGGATTATGATCTGGTGATCGATTGTTCGGATAATTTTACCACCCGCTACCTCGTGAACGATACCTGTGTGGCTTTAGGCAAAACACTTATTTTCGGTTCTATTTTACAGTTCGAAGGTCAGGTTGCGGTATTTAACCACCAGGGCGGTGCAAACTATAGAGACCTCTATCCGGCACCACCAACTGAAAATATTAACTGCATAGAAGGAGGCGTAATTGGCATTTTACCCGGCCTAATAGGTTTGTACATGGCCAATGAAGCCCTAAAATTAATCTGCGGCATTGGCGAAACACTTGCGGGCAAACTGATGACCGTTAATGCATTGAACAATGCCGTGCTGGTATTTAAAATTGCCTCAAAAAAAACAACTGATCCCGCAAAACCAGCGCTTGCCAAAACCGATAACGCCATACCAGAAATCGATAAAACAACATTAGGTCGCTGGCTGGAAACAATTGCTGACGAAGTTTTTTTAATTGACGTACGCGAGGATTACGAACACGAAGACGGTAATATTGGAGGCCTCAACCTTTCACTATACGAACTAACGGCATCGCTTACAGCTATACCCAAAAACAAAAAAGTAGTGTGTTATTGCCAAACCGGGCAAAGAAGCAAAATGGCAGTGCAGTTATTGGCAGGGATTTATGAAGGAGAAGTATATAATTTGAAGGAGGGGATGTAGTTCAGTTGTTCATTAGTCAATGGTTTATTCGGTTAATTGTAGTCCAAACGCCTGACTGGTTCCATCCCAATCATCATTCCATATTTTAACCGCAAAGTGCACAGAGAGCAGGCGCGAAGGCCGCAAAGTAAGCATAAAAACAATGGCATTGAGCTTATATGGACCTTATATACCTTACATGGTTCAAATCACCCGACTTCGGACTTAAAACTCCGATAGAAAAATCGTCATCTCGACCGAAGCAACGCGGAGTGGAGAGATCTTTCAACTACGACTAATTTTTAACCACAAAGGGCACAGAGAGCAGGCACAAAGGTCGCAGAGCCGGGTGTAAAAATAACGGCATTGAACTTATATGGGCCTTATATGTCTTACATGGTTCAAATTACCCGACTTCGGCCTAAAAATTCTATGTTTCCCAAGCAAAGCCAAAAATTGTCTCGGTAATTTTATATCTTGCTTTTCTAAATTAACAATACTCGAGGGTGATGCTTGACCTTTTTTTAATAGATCTTATCCAAACCGGACAGGTAACAGTACCTAACCAAATTGTAGATTTTGATGCTGATGCCTCGGATCGAGCAATTATCTTATTAGAGGAGTATTACCGGGCAGATGCCTTAACTATGCCCTATACTGCCCCAGATTTTGACCCCGAAGCAGCGTTATGGGCTGCAAAGTATATTTTCAGCACCATACAATTGGTTCTGCTCAGAGATATCGGCGAAGAAAAATTAAATCAATTACTAGTCGATTACAATGGCCAATACACATCCGAAGCAGTGTATTCAGCAGATTTAATGCTGCGTTTCCTACCCGATATTTTCAGGTTTGCGAGCGGCCTGTCGCCAGAAGATCCATTAATATACAAACTAAAAGCACTAGCCCGGCATTGGCCTTTTTCTACCATTGGCATAGCCGATATAAACGTGGCCATAGGAAATACAATACTCGATCACCCCTCACTTAGGGTGGCTTACATTGACCGGCTTATATTGAAAAAGGATATGGGCAGGATCAATAGCAAACATGAATTAAAATTAGTGAAAGAAGCGTTGGGCGCATACCAGGCAAAACTATGGCCCGGTTTAAACCTGACCCTTAACGAAGAAACAATATGAACGAAACCCAGCTAGCCACGCATTTAACCATCGATAAGCTGAAGCAGGTACTACAGCATTTAAAAAAGGTTTTTGTAGGCAAAGATGAAATCATCGACCTAATGGGCATTTGCCTGGTGGGCAGAGAGAACCTTTTCATTTTAGGCCCTCCGGGAACTGCCAAAAGTGCAACCGTACGCGAGCTTTCCAAATTGATAGACGGACAGACGTTTGAGTACCTGCTTACCCGTTTTACAGAGCCGAACGAACTTTTCGGTCCTTTCGATATCCGCAAGCTCAGGGAAGGAGATTTGGTAACCAACACAGCGGGTATGCTTCCAGAAGCATCACTCATCTTTTTAGACGAACTTTTAAATGCAAACAGCGCCATATTAAATAGTTTGTTAATGGTACTTAACGAGCGGATTTTCAGGCGTGGAAGAGAAACCCGTAAGCTACCTGCACTGATGGTAATTGGCGCCAGCAACCACCTGCCCGAAGATGAAGCCCTGCAAGCACTTTTCGACCGCTTTCTCATCCGTGTAAAATCAGATAATGTTGATCCGCAAGAGCTTAATGCCGTATTAAACGCAGGCTGGGTACTCGAACAGCACCATGGAAGTGATAAACCTGCTATCTCGGTAGCCGAAATTGCCAGTTTACAAGCGCTCACCGCAAAAGTAGACCTTCAGGAAGTTAGGCCTGCCTATATCGAACTGATCCATAAAATGCGTAATGCCGGACTACAGGTTTCCGACCGCCGGGCTGTAAAACTGCAACGGATGATTGCAGCAAGTGCATTGATCTGTAAACGAAATAAAGCCATCCCCTCCGATCTTTGGATATTAAAGCACATTTGGGATACAGAAGAGCAGCGCGAAATTATCGCCAATATTGTGAATGTTATCATCGTTACCGACATTTCTGAAAACCAGCACCCCAGGGTAAAGGAAAACACCAAACCTGATGCAGAAGAAATTTATAAAGAGGTACAGCATTTAACCGAGCAATGGGCATTGCCCGAAATTGCAATGGCAGAAAGATCATCAATTAAAGACCGATTGGTACACCTGAACAACCGTTGCGAGTGGATTGGCAACGAAGCGCAACGCAAATATGTGCAGGAGCCGATAGATCTGCTTTGGAAACAGATTATGCAGTCTGCATGAACATGAGGGCACTGGTTTTAGAACTCAAATACCAAGATCAGATTGGTAATATCAGGGCGGTTGAGGGCTGGAGTGCCTGCAGGCAGGATGAGCTGATCTGGCTGAAGGGACCTTTGGATAATAAACACAACCAGGTATTGATCGATTCTCTGCCCATTTTGGCCAGCTATAAACTCGATGGGCAAAACCGTCTTTTTCCTGATGGAAAGTTAACCCCCGTTGCCCTGCTCGAGGTTATGGAATGGAAAACATTGCCTGAATTTATGCCTCTAGAAATGCCTGTATCGGCAATTCCGGCACAACAGGCAACACTAATGCCTGTAAACCTGCTGCGCAGCCAAAATCCTTTCCCCGCATACGCCTTGCAAACCAATTTTATGGCATGGAAAAAGTATGTAGATGGCGCCCCGCAGGTGCGTTTGCAGAAGCTAAAATTTGTGGCATCAGCAGCGCAAGAAGTGCTTATTATTGGCGATCCGCTTCCGCCCATACCTGGCAAAACTTTTTGGCTAAAAGGAAATCTGCTTGTTCCGGCAGGGTACAATTTCGACCCACCATTTTTAGGCGATCTGCTTAACCAAAAGCTTAAAGCAATTACACCATCATACATCCTTTTTAACGAAAGCGGCAGGCAAAATACCATCCCAATTGATCTTTTTAAACCTGCTGACCGGGCAGTAATCAGGCAGGTCTCATTTTAACATATGGCTTACTCCTCACAAAACACCGTCGACTATTTTAGGGCCTATCAAAATTATTTTTGGAGGTGGGCAGAACGTGGGCAGGTAATCGAATTTGCCAACCAAAAAACCATCTGCTACCGTGAAGACTTATCCAGTATTTTAAAAAACCTTCCTAAAACTACCTCGCTTTCTTTAGGCACTATTCTTTTGATTTTGTGCGCGTGTAAAGATGATTGGGAAACCCGCTATAATGCCAAAAAAACTTTGTTCGATATCCGCTACAGCAGTACGGATACCAATAGCGCCATTGAGGATCCAGACCACGGACTTAAAACACAGGCCTACCAGTTTTTATGCATTGTTAACCAATTGCCACATCAGTACCGTTCAGAAATGAACAGAGCACTCCTGCTCCAGTCTATTTTTGATGCATTAAGCGTTAAAGGATACCACATGGGCCTTTTGCCCATATTAAAGGAATTTAACAGTGGCGAAATGGACGAGGATATTTTTGGCGAACAGGCAGTGCTTAAACAGACAAACCTGGTTCAGGATCTCGCACCATTGGCAGCGGCACTCGCTATTTTCGAAGATGTAGAAAGCTTAGTGCTTAAACAGCGTACCGGCCTTATCGCGTTGCCCAGGCCCATTGATATTCCTCAGCCCGAACCTGTTGGCAAAGATCTTTTGGCCGAACTGGAAAACGATAAAAAAACGAATACAGTTAGCCAGCTGGCCAGAAAGATTATGGCTGCTTTAAGTATCCCGATGTACCTGAACAGCAATAACGAACAAAGTTTGGGCGGCATTTCTGATATCGCAAACAAAGGCACTTACGATAAACTATTACTGAGCGAACTCGCACAAGACGATCTTCTGCTCACCGCCCGGTTGGCCAACAATGAAGCCCTTTTTTTAAAACGCGAAACAGCACCAAACCATCAGGTACAGCAATTGGGTATAATTATCGATTCTACCCTGAAAATGTGGGGATCTGCACGGGTATTCGCTGTTGCAGCCGCTTTGGCTTTTAGAGAAAGTAAAGAAAAAAACCAGCAGTTAAAAGTATGGTCGTTGGGCGGAAAAGACCTCAGCATAGCCGAACTCGAAACCAAAACAGATACAGAGGCCTTACTCGAAAAAATGGATCCGGCGCTGCACTGCGGCGAACCGCTGCTTAAAGCTTTCGCAACACATGCAGAAAAAAATGGCAGGTATATATTAATCACCTCTGCCCATTTTTTAAAAGATGCTGCTCCTGCACCTTATTTTTTAAAAATCAGAGATCGGTTAAATTACCTCATCACCATATCTGCCGGCGGACACCTACAGATGTTCCAGTTCAGTAAAAACCAATCGAAACTCATCAGAGCGGCGCATATCGATTTATCCGATCTTGTAAGCCACGACTATGAGAAAAAGATTAAACATATTAACCAGGCCGATCTGCCTGCAGTACTGTACGAACCTGAATTTCCACTTTATTACCCTACTTCAAAGATCAGGGTGAACTTCAGTAACCTGTACATGTTAGCAAATAACACCGCAATTGGCGTTTCAGTCGATTCGCGCCTGCTTTTTTGGCCAGATAAAAACCTCGGCGCAAAAGAACTGGCCGCGCAGTTGGCACGGGGCCAATATTGTTTCGGAGAGATGGAAAATACCATTTTTATGATGCTCATTCCCGAAAACAGTACAGCAATAGAAATATACAGAATCGATGCAAAGACACTTTCCCATAGCGTAACCGAAATAAACGTTCCGCACAAAGCAGCAACCGATATTCAGTTTATCAGGCCTTATTTTTATTTCAAAAGTAAAACACAACTCAGCATTATCGATCCGCGTAATGGAACGGTTATCCCCTCCAACAACAGGATCAATGAGCTGATCTCGCGCCAGGAGAGCGCTTCTCGGGTTTTTCAAAGCCAGTTAAAAAGGCACCTCAACAACGGCTATAGCACCATTAATTCTGTTAAAAATATCCATGTAAACGCCACAGGCATAATTTATTCTGATAAGAAAGAATTCCTGCTGGTTAATGATAAATTTTATTGGAAAGATAATCAAAGGTCTACGGTTAACTGGTTAGCTTCTCCACCGCAACGCATTTTAAAGGTCGAGCATTTGTCCTTTATCAGGTTTACCAAATTTACATGGAAAGACGGAAGCACGGCCACTATGGATTCGAGAGGCATACTCCATTTAAAAAGCAGTATTCTGCATATTCCCGAAATTTGCATCATCATGATCGTTGGTCAGCCAACTGCCTGTTGGAGCGCCGACGGACAGGTTAGTGGCTCAACCTATTTTACAGGGGTTACCAGTGCGCGGAAATTAAAACCCAGCGAATTTTATAAAAAATATATTCAGGCTTTTATAGATGGACTAAAATAATATGAAACTTCAACTCCACTATCAGGCAAAATCTACTCATTCTATCCGGGGCGCTTATTTACCAGGCAGCCCTGCCGATTGGTTTGCAGAAATGGCCAACTGGCCTGTAGATTTTTTATCCATCAAGGCCTATCTCGTGCCCGAAAGTGTGGCAAAGAACAACTGTACCGGCTTGTTTGTGGTTTTTGGAGCCGCTATCGCAAAAAGTGATCAGATCAGGTATCCCTATACCCAGCTCACTGAGGGCTTTTTTATTCCTTTAAATGCCAAACTCTTCCCCCAACTGCTCAACAGCGAACTAAGTGCAGTAAAACTATGGGATGTACAGTTTTTTCATCCCAATATAGGCCTGGTTGGATTCGAACAACAGGATCGTTACCAATTGGCAGACTTGATTGAAACACCAGAAACAACAGCAAAGCACTGGCTCCACAATTTGCCTTTAGCACCCGCTCTTCCTCAGCTCCGCTCGGTAATGATCGAACCGCTGCACACAACCAATGCCATTGATGATTTAAAAGCGTTGATTAATACACAACCGCTATCCGATATCCCTAAAATAGAAGAAGATCAAAAGCATGGCAATAAATGGGGCAACATTTTAAGCAATCTGGGGCTTTGGGTATTGTTAGGTTTTGCTTTTATCGGCAAATTTCTGCTCCAAATTATTGCCTTCCTATTTCCTAAACAGGCCATTGAAACGGCCAATATGCAAAGCCCCGGCTTTCTACAACAATTAGATGCCTGGATCAATCAAAAAATGGCCTCCATCGAAAAACAGCGCGATAGCGAACTCAATAGGCTGGTAAAACTATTCGATAAAGATAAAGACACTGCTTTACAGTATGCCATCCCACTAAATAGTGCATATTTAAACCGTGGTACCGCAGCCCCATCGGGCAAATTAAGCAGGCAAAGCTTAAACTTAAATTTTAAGAATTTTGGCAATGGACTAGCTGCCGATCTATGGGATCTGGGCAGTTACAGATGGGAACTTCAGCAACGTTACGAAAAAACGGCTACACAGGCCGTAATAGATGGCGATTTTAAAAAGGCCGCCTATATTTATGCCCACCTGCTGGGCGATCTTGACAGGGCAGCAAGAACCCTGCGTGAAGGCAAACATTATCGCGAAGCTGCGGCAATTTATAAAGACCACCTTAACAATAAAAACCTGGCAGCCGACTGTTTAGAAAAAGGCGGGCTTTTAAACGAAGCCATAAATTTATATATAGAACTGGCCAATTATGAGAAAGTTGGCGATCTGTATGTGCAAATGGGGCAACAGCAGCAGGCACTAAAATATTATGAAGATGTAGTGCTGCAATCGCTGGGTGCCAGAGATCATTTAAAGGCTGCAAGCCTAATCGAACTCAAAATTGGCGACCCTAAAAGAAGTGAAGAAGTGTTACTTAAGGGCTGGCACAACAACATCCAGGCAGAACAATGTTTAAAACACTATTTCGAAATTACGGCACAAAACGGAATCGCTTTAAATAAAACAGTTAACACCTTTTATACAGCGCAGCTAAGCAAGGGCAAAAGCACGGGTTTTTTAAGGGTACTTGCCCATCTTGCCGAAAACAGTGAAGATGAAAGCTTTCGGGAAACAGCCTTAAACATCTGTTACGAAATTGTAAGCCAACAAACCGCAGCAGGCGATTTTAGTGCCTTAAAAATGATGGATCGGTTCATGCACCAGGATCCAATGATCGTTCAGGATATAAACCGTTATGCCATTAACCATTATAAAGAGGTTAAACAGCAGCAGGCTGATTATTATATCCAACTGGACCGTGAAATAAAGTGGGTAGATTTCTGTAGTTTCCACGATCAGCTGATCGGTATTGGGATCAAAAATGAAACCATGCAGTTGCTCCGCATGAAGTGGGAAGACTGTATGGATTATTTATACCTGTTTAAAGCCAATATTAACGATTCTTATACTTTAACCGCCGATTCAGGTATATCGGACCACATTTTGATCAGTGGGGATACCGTTGAAAACAAATACAGCAAATTGCCAAAAACCGACGATTTTGAGCGGAAAATTGATCTCCATCAAATCAGCTGGTTAGGCCGTGATAAGATTAGTGCCATTGAGCCGACAGACCAAAAAACAGTATCTATTCTTTTAACATATGGTGAAGATATCCGGTTAAATAGCTATACGGTATTTGGCGAGCCCTTAACTTCTGTTGTTTGTACCTGGGATAAATCATTGATCGATGCTTATCAGCTATTTTCGAACAAGAACAAAATGTACTGGCGCAAAAACCACCTCTACTTTACCGGGAGCGATATGTTGCTGCGCACGGCTGATACGGGAATACTCGAAATGTTATTTGTCGAATCGCCCATTATCAACTTTTCGGTAAGCAGTGTGCATACGGCATTAAAAATAGCGGTATTAACCAACAATGGATGCCTGGTTGTTAGCCCTACACTAAAAGAAATGCCCATCAGTATCCCGCTTTTCGCGGCAGACTTAAGTGCGCATTGTATACAGATCCTTCCAGACAATCACCTTGTTATAGCCAACAGCGAAAAAGCGCAGGTATACGATATCAGCGGAAAAAAAGCACAGCTACTATTTGAGGTTATTACCGACCATGATATTGTACGCATTTTTAATGTCCCTAAACGACATCATTTTGGTTTACTCGAGGCCGATAACCGGATTTCGGTACACATCATCGATATAGAAGAATAATTGAATGAGGTTAGTAGACCAAAGGACTAATTTTAACCGCAAAGCGCGCAGAGAAGGCACAAAGGTCGCAGCGTTAGGTGTAAAAATAATGGCCTTGAGCTTATATGGACCTTATATGTCTTACATGGTTTAATTACCCGACTTCGGACTACAAACTCCATCATCCGTCTTACATTTCCATATTTTTAACCGCAGAGGTCGCAAAGAGCAGGCACAAAGGCCGCAAAGTCGGTTGTAAAAAGCGACCGTCATTCCTGCGCAGGCACGCACCTTAAAGCATACCACCATTTAAGGAATATAAGAAAATATAAGCCCCCTGAGCTTATGTGATCGTCCATGTCTTATGGTTAATCAAAAAGATCCTTCACTTCTGTTCCGCTCAGTACAAGTTCGCTCAAAAACGCTGTGCATTCCGTGTTTCCGTGGCAAAAAAGCCTGCCGATTTCGTTTTATCGACTTCGAATTCACGACTTAGACCTAAAAAACGGCTCAATCTTTGCTCTTACCGAAGCTTAAATTTTATAAGGAAAATCCATTTAGATTATGAACAAATTACCGGCACTATCCCAAAAACCATTCGTATCCCTTTTAATCCTGTTTAGCCTTTTCCTCTCAGCCTGTTCCGAAACACCAGAACATTTTTTCGATATCGCCATCTTAAACACCAACATGATCAACGATTTTGCCAGCGCCGATCTGGCCCGCCACATCAACGACGAAACCAAAGAATATCCCGATATCCCATCCAGTAAAAAGAAAGGCAACGAAGCCGCCACCAACCTCAACAACAAAATTTTATACCTCGAGCAGTCGCTCGAAAAGGTAAAAAAGCTCTCTGCCTCTGGCGATGAAGAAAAAGAAATTAAAGCCCTTTCGCAGCAATTATACGAACTCGTCATCCCCGTTTATAAAAACGAATACCTCGCTTACGCTAAATTATGCGATAGTAAGGGCAGCCAAAGCGCCAAAGATGAAATTATTAACAGCATCGACCAGAAATATGGCGCCCGCTTTGAGCAAAATTTTAATGCATTAATGGAAAAAGGCAAAGTATATGCCCAGGAACACAACATCCAGGTAAACTGGGGAAAATAAAAATAATTACATAATGGTTTAATACAGATTTGAAATATTTGGATTAAACCATTATTATTAACGCCCAAGACTCCCGACCAACTTCTGCAAATGCTACACACTAGTAGCCTGCAGCTCATTGCTGTGAAACTCTGTTATTTCTCCTTCCTCAGTCTTTGGTTCTTCCTCAGAGGGCTTAACTTCTTTCTCCAGCTTACTCACAGCAAAACCACAAAGGCTTATAAAAAAGGCAGCGCATATAAACCAAACTAACCGGGTAAGCATGTACCTGTAATTGGAAGTGTACTTGGTTAAAATAGTACTCGAAAGTGGTAACAGGACTCTCTGTGTATCTAAAGGATACGCACCGCTATCGGTAAAAAACTCATGACCCTTTCCGCGACCTTTATACCATACTTTCCCAATTGAATAACTCGTTAGCGTATCAGGTAAATTAATTTTTCTTTGCTGTGTTAAAGTTTGAACATTTAACGGTATTATTGGCGCACCAACATTTTGTTTATCATCCTTAATGGGCTCATAGTGGTCTTCATCCCAGTACATAAATTTTTCATCTGCATTAGGGGTTCTAATGCTTGTAGGAATGCGCTCCCAAACCATAAAAGAAGTACTGCTGATAAAAAGCAAAATGGCACAGGATATAATGATTTGGTGTGGTGAAAAACGGGAGATAATTAATATTGGTTGGGGCGGTATTGGTGGAGGCGGGGGCAATGGAGGAATAGGCTTTTCTTTTTCTGCTCTCTTAAAAACACGTTGTTTTTCCTCATCACTTAGATTCATCCATTCATAGGATGTAGGGAAGCCTATTAACCAGGCAAGAAGGTCAGTATTCTCTTCTTTTGTCTTCCCTGTCTCTCCTTTGATGTGATTGCATAGGGCCTTGTAATCATCAGGCTCTGAATCATCTATCACTTTCCGAAAATCATCACACTCCATCTTATCTTTTTTAAAGAACATGGAAAGTATATCGGCATCTTTTGGAGTATATCTATCGTCATAAACCCTTAAACAAGCTTTTCTTAATCTTGTAGTAGTTGCTTGGGGCAAAATTGCGCGCAGCTTCCCATTATCCTTCATCTTTTTATAGGCAGCCAATACTATGTCTTGATAATCTTCAGGCATTTTTCAAAAAATTTAAGCGTAAAAATAGAAATGGAATTTTTGGAATCCTTACGGGTTTCCGGAATTCTTTGGAATTTAAAAAGAATTCTTCAGAATCTTTGGAATTATCTGAAAACTAGCGATTTGAAGCCTGGATATTTGTCCCAACAATTAATTCAAGCAACGATTTAAACGATAATCCAAGCAAGAACTAAATGTTAAAAACGAGTAGAAATCGCGGTCGTTATTAGCCGGTTAGGGAAGCAGTTATTAGCTCCCGCGACAGACACTCAAATACTTCCCAAAAATTTCAGAAGGCCTTCTGAATACCAAACTGCAGAAAGGCCCGCGGACGTGTCGCGGGTACTCTGCGCAGTATTCACACTTTAAATTTTTGAGTAATGTTTTTACCATTATTTATTGCTATCCTACTAGGATTGGCAACGCCTACAAATACAAATAACAATTGCAGCCACAACGGTGGTACAACAGTAAGCACCAATGATACCGATCCTGGCGATACCGACCCAGGTGATGATGGCGACACAGGCGGTGACAATGGGCACTTACCTCCTCCAAAAATTGGAGATTAATAAGTATTAAAGGGCGACAATGATGTCGCCCTTTTTCTTTTTTAAACTACTAATGATTTTAATGGGTTATTTTAAATCAGAATAACTGTGATTAATTTCATAATTTAGAGTAAAACCGAATAAATTGAAATACTGCTATTTAACGCTCGTCTCTTCATTAATTCTTTTTTCTTGTTCTCAAAATAGACCTAAAAAAGAAAAGGAAACAATTAATCCTTATTACGATCAGGCATTTGACTTCAGAGAAAAGAAAATCCCTGATAGTGCCTTTCGATATTTTAATAAGGCCAAAGAATTATTTTCGCAACAAAATGATAGTTTAGGTATTGCAAAATGTCTGGTAAATATGACTATGATTTCTATTGATAGAGGAGATTATTTTGGTGGTCAGGAATTTTCATTGGAAGCTTTACATTATTTTAATGTAAATGAGAAAAAGCAGTTTACATATTTAGAGTCGAATCTACATGAACTTGCACTGGCATCTTTTTATCTCAAAAATTATGATCAGGCCATAAAATATTATAGCCTGTCTTTAAAATATGCTCCGGATAGTGCTTCTACATTAGCAACCAAGAACAATATTGCAAATGCATATAAGAACAAAAAAGAATATGCAAAGTCATTTAAGATTTTTCAGCAGGTTTTACAGCAAAAAATCATTAGTCCAGAAATATATGCTATGACATTAACAAATTTGGCATCGGCTAAATGGGAACAAAATGAAAAATATGATGCTGTACCAGAGCTATTGGAAGCATTACGAATTAGAAAAAGAGAAAATGATAGCTGGGGTTTAAACTCAAGCTATTCACATCTCGCAGATTATTACCTAAAAAGCCATCCAGACTCGGCTCTTTTTTATGCTACTCAGATGTATCATATCGCACAAAAGATAAAAAGTCCCGACAATCAAATAGAGGCCTTACAAAAACTCATCAAACTAAGTCCACCCAAAGAAACTAAACATTTTTTCAATGTTTACGAAAAATTAAATGATAGTGTACAAACCGCCCGCAGTGCCGCAAAAAACCAGTTTGCACTGATCCGTTACGACACTGAAAAAAGCAAAGCCGATAATCTTGTTCTACAAAAAGACAATGAAGGCAAAAGATATCAGATCATTATACTCATCTTTGGTATTGTTTTATTAATTGTTGCTGGTACCCTTTGGTACAAAAAAAGAAAACAAAGATTAGAACTCGAAGCTCAAAATACCATCCGCGATAACAAGCTTAAAACCTCTCAAAAAGTGCATGATGTGGTTGCCAACGGATTGTACAGAATCATGAGCAAACTCGATAATCAGGAAACCTTAAAAGACAATCCTATTGTTAACGAGATAGAAGAACTTTACGAACAATCGCGTGACCTCTCTTACGAAAAACCAAAATCCAAAAATCAGGCTTTTAATGAAAAAATAGCGGATACCTTAAAATCTTTCGCCTCAGAAAGGACAAGAGTTATCCTCGTAGGAAACTCCCCTCCATTATGGGAAATGGTATCCGAACAGGCGAAGGATGAAGTTGAACATATCCTTCAGGAACTAATGGTGAATATGGATAAACACAGCAAGGCAAGCGATGTGGTGATCAAATTTGAACAGGCACAGCAAAAAATAAATATTTATTATACCGATAACGGCATCGGCATTTCGGGTAAAGTGCAACCCAATAACGGACTCACGAATACGGGAACCCGTATTGCAACAATTGGTGGTACGATTACCTTTGATACCAATATAGAAAAGGGACTCAAAATCAAAATCTCTTTTCCGGTTTCCTAATTGTATTAAATATGTTCAAAAGAATACTTATTGCCGAAGATCAAGAAACACAGAATATTTCGCTACAAAAAACATTGGCCGAACTGGGTGCCGAAAAACCCGAATATGTATATTATTGCGATGATGCACTTACGTGGATCAAAAATGCCGTTAAAGCAGAGCGGCCTTATGATCTGTTAATCACCGACCTCTATTTCGAAGAAGATCATAATCCGCAAAAAATCGACGGAGGTGCCGAACTCATCAAAGCCGCAAAAGAGGTACAGCCCAACTTAAAAACCCTGGTGTTTTCCGGAGAAAACAGGCCCGCGGTTATCGACATGTTATTTAAAGAAATGCATATTGATGGATACGTGCGAAAAGCCCGTCACGACGGTCAGTACTTACGACTAGCCATGTCTGCTATCCATAACCATAAAAAATATCTTTCGCCCGATTTAAAACAGGCCAGGAAAGAAAATAATTCTCATGATTTTACCGACCTCGATATTGCAATCATCTCTCAACTGGTTGATGGAATGCCACAAAAAAACATCCCTTACTATTTGCAGGAGAACAACATCAAACCCTCAGGTCTAAGCAGTATCGAAAAACGCCTTAACCTGATGAAAGAAGTGCTGGGTTTCTCCAAAAACGAACAACTTATCGCCTATTGTAAAGATATCGGGATCATTTAATGATCCTAAAGCATCTCCTACCACCATAAATAGATTAACTTCGTTTAGTCACTCACTTGGTTATCCTCCCTAAATCAGTCATTCTGAACTTGTTTTACTGCGTAGCTTTCCGCTTCGCTACAGGTCAGAATCTGCAACCGGTTCTTCTTGCGTTGCTGCATTCTCCTTGTTTTTGTCGTTGCGAACCTTTAAAAAAAGCTTGTGTTTAACATGGATAATCGTTAAGACTATCAACCAATGAACTAGTGACTAATGAACCAACCTACGGTTTCCCGTAAGGATGCACCATATTCCTCTCATACTTTTGAGCAGCTTAAAAAATAACTATGGGAAAATTTATCATTACCAAAAGAACAAACGGCGAATACCAGTTTAATCTCGAAGCAGCAAACGGCAGGGTTATCCTAACCAGCGAGGGCTATGCCACAAAAGCAGGCTGTAACAAAGGTATCGAATCGGTAAAAACCAATGCACCAACAGATGCCAGGTACGACAGAAAAATTGCCAAAAACGGAGCCTACTATTTCAATTTAAAAGCTGCGAATGGCGAAATTATCGGTACCAGCCAATGTATACCACTGCTGATGCCAAAGATAATGGCATCGAATCGGTTAAAGAAAATGCGCCGAATGCATCAGTAAAAGATGAAACCATTTAATGCAAAAAGTTATGGATCTTAAACTAAAGTTAGAACAACTTCATCAGCGCGTGGTGGGATTAAAAGAGCAGATCAATACCGAAGAAGCTACAAAAAATGCATTTGTAATGCCCTTTATTCAAATCCTCGGTTACGATATTTTTAACCCTACAGAAGTTATACCCGAACATATCTGCGATATCGGCACCAAAAAAGGAGAGAAAGTAGATTATGTGATCCGTAAAAACAACGAGCCCATCCTCATCTTCGAATGTAAACATTGGAAAGAAAGTGCCGATGCCCATAATTCTCAATTACACCGATACTACCATGTGTCTAAAGCGCGTTTTGGGGTGTTAACCAACGGTACGGTTTACAATTTTTACGCCGATCTGGAAAAACCGAATATTATGGACGAGAAACCATTCTTAACCATCGATATCGAAGACCTGAAAGATAACGCCATTAAAATTCTCGAAAGTTTTACCAAAAACGAATATAATTTAGAAACGATTCTCGATTCGGCCGAAGGTTTAAAATACATCAAAGCCATCAGGAAGGAATTTGAAAAAGAAATAGACAGCCCTTCCGACGAAATGGTGAAGTTATTGGTTAACCGTTTCTTCGATAAACCCCTAACCGCAAACCGGATGGTTGCTTTTAAAGATTATGCAAAAAAGGCCCTTACCATTTCCATCAACGAGTCCATTAGCGATCGCTTAAAATCGGCATTGAATATTAACGAGAAAATTGAGAAAAAAGAGGAGGGCAAAGTGATGCCCGTTAATGAAGATTCAGATGTTTCTAAAATTGTAACTACCGAAGAAGAATTAGAAGCCTTCCAAATTGTAAAGGCCATTTTACGCGAGAAGATTCCATCTGCCAGAATTGCTGCACGAGATACCCAATCTTACTTTGGCGTATTGCTGGATGACAATAACCGTAAACCAATTTGCAGATTCCATTTTAATACCGTTAACAAATACATCGAAACTTTCGAGAAAGGGAAAGATGCTGGAGAGAAAAAGCAGCTTTTAAACCTCGATGAGCTTTACGATTACAGAAACCAGCTGCATCAGACTATAGAAAATTACTAATTATCCGCTCATCTCTCAAAAAATGTAGAGGTTGCTTTATTGTCTGTGTTGGGAGCAGACTTAGCAATCTCTCATTTTAAACACGAAAAATCCTCGGTAATCTGTCATCCTGAGGGATAATTTATTGGATAAAAATCAATATGAATGACGCATATCCTTTTTTCGCCCAGAGGCTCATTCTTGCCTCGGCTCGCCGCCGCCGAAGGGCTCTTTCTTTTTGGCATCAAAAAGAAACAAAAACTGCCGGCTGAAAATTTTTCTTTCGAAGCCAGCAGGTAGGCTTGGGCAGTGCAGCCCGAAAAATTTGTTAGGCCGGATTTAAGTGGAACGGGGATGCGGTGTTGTGGCCTAGCTGGGTGAAAATGTATAGTGCCGCAAATATCTTATTAATAAGTAATTGCAAAATAATGTCAATGGTAGCGTAGTCGAAGGGTAGGTTTCGAAAGTTGTGAAGATTAGGTTGAGCCATGGTGCTCCTGGTTATAAAAAGACATTGCTCCAATTGTTTTCCTCTGATCTATCTAAAGTTTTACCTAATATGCTTGCCTTAAGGTTAGCCGTAAGGAATCTGTTTTTAGCCCAAATATCTTAGTGGCATGAAACATTTCGTTGCACTGCTATTATTAACGTTCACAATGGGTAACACCCAGGCACAAAAACAAAAAGTGATTACCTATCAGTTAATGGAGCCGGGTTTTAACATCAAAGTAATTAAAGGAACCATTAGTGAGGTATACACTACAAAACGTTATGGCAAAACTTTCTGGTGGGTAGTAATCGGCACCGATACCATTATCCACGTATGGCGCAGACACCTTGATACCGCAACCATGAAACCTGGCGTAAATCGCGCTTTCTATTCCATTAAACGCCTTGATAATAGCTGGTGGAAAAAGGAAAAATCAGAAGATTATATGAAGCCAAAAACCAACTGACAAAGGAACATCTGCCAACTTACACCACATTAAATCAGCTTTACAAATAACTGGTAATGAATTGATTTAACTGAAAATTACACCAATAAAATCATTATTTAAATAATTGTCGGCTTTACGGTTTCCCGTAAGGTATGGCAGCTGGGCTTGTATACTTTTGAAGTATAAACTTAAAAACAAACTTGTCATGGAATATAAAGTAGTACCCTTCACTGCAACCTTAAATCAAAAAAATGAAACCACTGCCGCGGTCGCCAATCAACTAGAAAACTTAATCAAACAATATCATAGTCAGGGCTGGGAATACATCAGACTAGAAAGTGTTTCAACCTATGTGCAACCTGATCCAGGATGTTTTGGCTTAGGTGCCAAACCAGGTTATCTAGCATCCTACCAAATGATGGTTTTTAGCAAAGGTTCTATATGAAAATAATGCTACTCTTGGTTATCAAGACTTATTGGGTAATATTTCCTAAAGATAAAAGACGAAGATGCATTTTCAGAACAAGTTGCTCCAAATATGTTTATCAGGTTACCAAAGAGGAAGGCTTATTCAAAGGTCTTATAGCCTTAAAATATCGTTATCAGAACTGTAGAAGTGGGTTTCACGTTTTTGAAAATTCTGTGGATGAAAGTAAGATGATGATATTACCCAGCGGTCAGTTACTTATGGAAAGTGAAATTTCGGAAAGGTTTATCAAATCTCGACTATTTACTTCCAAATCGAAATAATTAATTCTATCCATCTATTACTCAATAAATCCCAATGAATGAATCTCAATCCCAATATAGAAAAGTAAAATCCTTTATTCTTTACACATTCCTTGTTTGTTTATGTATCAGTTGCAAACCGGAAGATACCGACGGCGATGGAGTAAACGATCAGGTTGATCAATGCATTAATGTAAAAGGGAAAAAGCCGAAAGGCTGTCCAATATCACCTAAAATTGGAAAGGTAAGGCTGTATCTCGAAACATCAGCAAGCATGAATGGGTACCTTGGTGGTGTTGCAGAATATAAACAGGTTGTGACAGACCTCGCTGTAAAGATTGATAAAGAAATTTCTCCGGTTAGCATCAGCTTTATATCGGATACAATCAGGGGTTTTCCTCACAATGCTACTGCTTTTAGTAGTCATATCGCAACAACAAAACTTGCCATAGATAAAAGCTCCCAGCTTCATGAAATTTTCAAAAAGATCGCATTAAACACTAAAAATCAAGATATTTCAATTTTTATATCCGACTGTATTCTTTCTTTTCCAAATAAAGTGATAAAAGCAAATCCCACTATAAACAAAACCTCGGCAAATGGTACTTTAAAAAATAATATCTATGCCACATTTATCGATTTCAAAAATAATAAACAGGCTGCCAGTTTGTATGCTTTCAGCTCACAGTTTTTTGGCACTTATTACGATTACCAGAATGTAAAAACAAAGCTTACAGGCACGTTAAGGCCATTTTATATATGGGTAATAGCAAAAAATAATATTTTACCAATTTTCGATGATAAACTCATAAAGATCCCAAATTTCAAACCGGAACAATCCCTACATTTTGGTCTGATGGATAATAAGGTAAACCAATATCATATTCTTACTCAACTTGGCATGACCGGCGATTGGGCGCCGATTAAAAGCGATCCCCTGAAAGGCGACATAGGTATTGAAGAAGTAACCATAAAAAAGAATAACCCTCAGGAATTTTATGCGGCTGTTGATTTAAGTGCTCTGCCACCCTACGCTCAAAAGCTAGATTATATCGCTAAAAACCTGAAACTTAATCAAAGTGGCTGTACTGCAGAGGTTAGTGTATCTATAAAGGGTAATAGCGATAAATTGAAAAGCAAAAAACAGAAAATGTTTTTTGCGCAGGCAACTCATATCATTAAAGTAAAGATTAAAGATATCCAGTTAGATAAGGCATTATTACAGCTCACCCTACCCTTACAATACGATACCTGGTACCAGGTTTGGAGTACCATGGATGATAAGCACGTGAAAACCTTGGGTAAAAAAACCTTTGCTTTCGAGTACTTGGTTAAAGGCGTTATGGAAGCCTATAACAATGTCGATAAAAACTTCATTGATCTAAAATTTCAAATTAACCAATAATAAATATGCTTTTAAGTATTTTCTCAGACCTTTATCAGCTCATTTCAGGTGCTCATCAGAGCGTTCCCGACTATGTGGATGAAGTTTACGATAATGTAGGGGTACCTACACTAATTATCGTCTCCATTATCACAGCAATATTCTACCTGTTATTAGGCAGGTGGAAGCCCATATTCTTTAAATCTGGCCATTGGGTATTTACGCTATTACTTACTGCAATAATTGCAGCAGCATTTGCCTTTGCAAGTGCAATGAAAGTAATAGGGGAAGCAGATAGTTACATGTTTAGGTTCTCCCTGATGAATGGTATCTTCTCTGCTATCCTGTTTTTTATCCTTTCAGTTATTCTGAAAAGGCTTTCCATTTTTGCCAAACGCACTCCATTTTAATAAAAAAGACATGATTAGAAATACATTTATTTTCGGTATTGGTGGCACAGGAGCAAGAGTAGTCCGTTCTTTAACCATGTTGCTGGCAGCAGGTACAAAGCTTAACGATACAAACAAGGTTATTCCAGTTATTATAGATGTTGATGCAAAAAACGCAGATACCACACGTACGCTAAAAGCACTCGAAGCCTATAAAACCATTCGGAAAAAAGCTTACATCACTCAAAAAAATGTTGATGGATCGGATATTGCAACTGTTTTTTTTAACACAAACCTTAATACCTTAAGTTCATTACAGACCGAAGGTGCCGAAAAGATTGATGATTCCTTTCAGCTTAAATTCGATAATCTAGAAACTTCTTTTATCAAATACATCGATCCAAAAGAGGAACTAGTTAACGATGTAACAATGGATTTTTTAAGGGCATTGTATGATGATACACCGTCGAGCCATACCAATTTCGAAAATACCGAACTTAATCTCCGTTTAGATGAAGGTTTTAAAGGAAATCCAAATATTGGATGTGTAGTTTTTAATAGTTTATCAAACCTCAAAGAATACCAGTTTGTAGCTAAGAGTATAAACCCGGATGATAGGATATTTATTGTAAGCTCAATTTTTGGTGGAACAGGCTCTTCAGGATTTCCGCAATTGATTAAGTTGATAAAAGGGGACGATAGATTACGTAATATCAAACTTGGTGCACTAACGGTAATGCCCTATTATAAAATTGCCGATAAAAACAAAGCTGGTGGCGATGGTAATATAAAATCAGGAAGTTTTGATGCTAAAACAGAAGCTGCATTAACTTATTACTCCAAGCATCTTGCAGGCAAACTGAATGCGCTTTACCATGTTTGGGATAATCCGATTAAACAATACGATTACAATGCAGGTGGTGATGCACAGCTAGATCCGGCTCACTTAGTTGAAATGATAGGTGCTACTGCAGTTATCGATTTTATCAACAAACCCGATGAAATGCTTAATCAAAATAGCACAACGAAATATTTTGATTATGGCATTATCCAGGAAAGTGCTGCTGTTGATTTTAGACATTTTTACGAGTGGTCCTCCAAGCAGATTATGGAGCCCTTGGCTTTATTTTCTTATGCCATGAAAATCTATCTAGACTATTTTCCCAAGTTTAAAGATATGGCCTTTTATAAAGATCTTTTGGCAGATAAAATCCATTCGGATATTTTTTATCAGACTTTATCAACATTTCTAGGCACCCATTTTAAAGGATGGCTTAAGGAAATGGCAGATAACGAGCGAAGATTTGAACCCTTTCAGTTAAATGAGGAGCTTAATTCGTTCATAACGGGTAAGATTATACCAATTAAAAAAGTGCTGGGTGTGACCATAAACTCGGGCTTGAGCGAGCTTTTTATAAAAGAGAGGCTAGGTAAAATAGAAGACGAACTTAAAAAAACGATACCAGACCCCGAAAAGGAAAAAAGACTGCTACAGCTCCTTAATCAAGTTGCACAAGATTGCTACAAGGTTTTAGATTCATTACCCACTATGACAGAATAAAGATATGGCATATACATTTAGAAAATACGGGGGTTTTAATCCCAATGAGGTAAAGTGCTGGTCGCTTACCAATCAGATAAAAGTAGATCACTTTGAAATCCGCGAAACTTTTGCCAGGCGGGGTAAATCCAAGGTCGGAACATCAATCCCATCCCCGATGGCCAGAATGGAACTTTTTGAAACGGCCTTTCAAATGGTCTCTTCAGATAACCAAACCACGCTAAAAGGCTCATCTACCTATCATCAATTGGTATCGGACTGCCTGGATATGATGCAACTTTTATTTAATACCAACGAATCAGACATCGGGCCAGGAAAGAAAATATGGTTTAAAGAATGGCGTGTACAAGAAAGTTTGAATAAGCTTAGTGCAACAGCAAAAAACCACCCCCATCAACTCCTTGCTAAAGCTTTTTCGCTTGTTTTTGATGGGCATTCGGCACAGCCAGAATTTGCGGGTACCGAAAGTATTTATCTGATTTATTATGAAAATAAGCTTATGGGTGGCACCTCGCCACTTACATTGTTTTTTACTTCGCCAAACTGGGACCGCTATGTTACAGATAAACAGATTGCTCATCTTCCTAAAGGGAATGATGGAAGTACCTTTTTTAGCGATGATTACAAGGCCTTATTCGAACGCGACCGCTCGTTTGTGGAATATTTATATAAGGTATTGCTAAAAAATCCACAAGGATTTGAAAAGTGTATGGGGTTGAAACAATACATTAACAGAACCATCGAAACCCATTTTCCAGATCTTCAGCATAAATTTATGGACTGGGGTAGAAACGAAACCAACAGCCTGAATAACGAATATTTGGCGCTTAAAACCAATATCGGTGGTAAACTCCTCACCGTAAATGGTATATACTTTTATCACCAAAGTGAAGAGGTAAAACGTAAAAAAATCAGGTTGATCAGCGATTTTGTTATCAGGGCATCCAATAATAAATATGCCAGTCAAAAAGATAGGGAGGGAAATAATATAAAGGTAGAAGCACCGCTTGTACTGGTAGATGGGATGAATTTGCCAGGCGATTATATGGAGGAAAATGCAGCCTGGGACTCTACAACCAAAATCAGATACTATCTTCATCAGCATACACCAATATTCGAACGAAAACTCCCTCAGGGCGATTCTTTAACAGTAAACTATCCGTTTATCACTACTGATGATTTTTTAGAAGACACCCTAATGGAAATGCCTTTTAAAATCAATAAAACTAAATTCTTTACCGGTGTAAATGGTGATTTTAAATACTTGCTTCCCATCAAAAAGGAGTATTTTAACTTTTTCAACTTCGAGGATCTAAAAAAAAACCTCGATATCAAAATAGTAAGTAACGACGTAACCGTAACTTTAAAAGTACCAATAAACAATAAAAAGGGTATTAATGAAATTGCTTTTGTAAAAACGTATTCTACCAACCAGATTATTAAATGCAAAGCTGATATTGGTATATTTCCTTTTTATAAGATTAACGAATCTGATCCAAAGTATCACTTTCTAAACGATTTTACGGTACTGCTGGCCGAACGTAATGATACGCTTAAACTAGAAGCACTTAATTTTTATTCTTATGATGAAGTAGTATATACCGACAATAGCCATGCTGATAAGATTAAATCTACCGCTACGCAACGAACAACTTATGCCGATGCAGAGGGAGTAGCATTGGCCGCTTCTAAATATTATAAGATAAAAAAGTCTTTCGATTACTTAGAGCTTAAATATGTAAGCGATCAGCTTGAAATATCAGGTATCATTATCCCGAATTTTGAAGGTAGGGTTTTTAATAAGTCAAACCTCAATAAGTCGATGACATTTGCTATTGACTTCGGTACCTCAAACACCCACATAGCCTATAAACAAAATGGTTTCCCATTACCGCTACCTTTCGAGATTGATGAAGCAGATCAACAGATGGTAATGTTAAATGAACCGCTGTTATCTGGGGATTTAGGTAACAGCTATAATCATTTCGGACAGATGCCGGAAGCAGCCTTGACAGTTAACCGTGAGTTTATGCCGAGGATTATTAAATCTAAGGGCCACTCAACTGTATCTTTTCCTTTTAAAACTGCTACCTGCGAGGTATCAACCTTTAATAACCTGGACAAAGAAAAAGCAGAACTTTTTAGCCACATCAACATTGGTTTTAACATCGACCGTGAATTTAGTGGTGATTCGATTTATACAACTAATCTTAAGTGGTTGTTAGAAAACAATTCGGATGTAAGCAGAAGTGTATCAAACAGATCGAGGGTTCGCTTTTTTCTAACACAGTTAATGCTGCAGATTAAAGCTAAAGCTATTCTCAATTTCTGTTTGCCTGAGCAGGTAGATGTACTTTGGTCTATTCCATCTTCTATGGATAAACAAACAGCGGCCGAATTAACTAAAATTATAAAGGAGGCGTATGCTACCGTGTTTGATAATGTTGACATAACAAAGCTAGCACAATTGGGCTTTCCAACTAAAGAGTCAATCGCACCATATTTCTTTCTTACCAAGAATGACAGCGGAATTCAAGCGGAGACAAATATCATCAATATCGACATTGGTGGTGGTACTACTGATATCATGATGTTTATGGATGCAACCGGCAATAGAAAAGACAAATATCTTACTACCTCATTCAGGTTTGCCGGAAACGATATCTGGGGAAGTGGTTATAAGGGAAGCTTGAAAAATAATGGCTTTATTAACAACTATTTGTTCTACAAATCCGCCAACAATATAGAGCACGATGAAATGCGGTATTTCAAACATGCAGAAAATGACAACAATTTAAGTTCGGATGATTTAATTAGCTTGCTTTTTAAATATGATAAGCAATCAAAATATAGCGATTCGATTACAGATGGAAATACTAATCTTTCAATCGTCTTATATTTACATTATAGCGCCATTGTTTATCACATCTGTCAGATCATTACAGCCAAACAATATCCTTTACCCCGTTATCTTTCCTTTACAGGCAAGGGCAGCCAATACCTAAAATTGCTTTGCAACGGGAGTGAAAATGAATTAAATGAGTTTACAAAATTATTACTTCGTACTTATTCCAATCAAGTACTACCAACTTCTTTTAAAGTTCACATTAATGAAGATCCTAAAGTAATAACAGCAAATGGCGTTATAGAATATGCAAAAGCCGATATCCAGGATCAGTTTGTTGAAGTTCCTAGGGGCGAAACCTTCGAAAGTTTAGATCATGATCAAAGAAAAAAATACCAGGACTTTGTACACGCCGGTTCAGGCAACGATGACTTGATTACTCCCAACGAATTTGCAGTTAAAGATACACAGAACCTGGATAGTGAAATCAATTTAGCTGTTTTAAAAAATGTAAACAGATTTTTAGAACTCACTTTTGGTAATAAACAGATTATAGATTTTCTCTATGCTTTTAAGATTAAGAATACCAAGCTGGTACTCGATTCGCTAAAATGGAACGGAGATATTTTTAATGGCGAAGGGCTTATTTACGATAGTTATAAAAAAGTATTGAAAGATCTCCATAAGCAGGATGGTGAAAACCAACTTTCCGAGTCGCTTTTCTTCTTTGCGTTTAAAGATTCACTTTACAGGCTTTCTAAAATATTAACCGAAGCTAACCCATTATAATGATATGTATAAAAGAACCATCTACCTTTTTTTAATCTTAGTATTATCTGTTTTTCAGTTAAAGGCGCAGTCACTGACTTCTGGGCTTAGCGATACAAAGCTTATTACCCCAACGAATATAACATACTTACAATCTATCATCATTCTATGTCTATTGATTTATCTAATTATTGTTTTAAAGAAAAGGAAAAGCAGGCAAAAAGAACTGGCATTTTTGAAAAGTGAAACCACAAATACAACGTGGGAGAAGGCCCAATTGAAAACTGAATTGGAGGATTTAAAGGCCAAGAACGGTAAGTTGGAAGAAGAAATGAATCTAATTAGGTTGAAAGAAGAAACACCATTAAAAGAATTAGTCCCAGAAGAACCAAGTAATGTAAATACCATAGAATGGCAAATCGACAAACCGGAAATAATTAAACAACCAGAACACTTTTACACTAAATACGCCGATCTGATTGATGGCTTTTCTGTAGCAGAGTTGGTAGAAGAAGAAAACAACGAAACTATTTTCGAGATCAGGCTACAATCACCCAATAAGGCATTCTTTAAGGTGAGTGAAAATCCAGCAGCACAAAAATACGCCTTAACCAATGCCGATTATTTTCTGCAAAAAACCTGTATGTATGATGTAGTGCCTTTTGGACAAATTATAACGGAAAAGGAAGGACAGCTATCGCTCTCCGGCGGGAAGTGGGAAATTATCGAACCGGCCAAAATCTCTTTTAAATAAATACTGTAAATGGAAGATTTGCACGAAATAAAAAAGGTTATCCATGATCTGCTAGTAGATCGGATGGGAGAAGTTAATGATGCTGATCTTTTTTTAATCAGAAAGCGGGCTCTAGAAACTGGTTTAGATAACCAACAATTTGGTCTTTTACTTCAAGAAGTTCATAATAGCATCAACTGGGTCAAACTTCGGGATGAGCAGGAGGGAAAGGACCGTGTGATGGGCCTTCCAGTTAATTTGTTTGAACAGCAGGTAAAGAGTTTGAACAAGTTGGGAGAAGTTCTATTTAATGATAGGATAAAAGCGCTTCGGTATTTGGAGGATCATATTTTTCTTAAAGAAAATATCAATTACCTCAGTAACCAGAATGTAGACCTTACGATGGGGTTTTTGGATATCTATAGTACTGAACGCGATCCAGAAAAAAGGTTTCTGAAAATTGTTTATCAGCTAAATAAAAGTTTGCCATTTAAAGTTGGGCACGAAAGCTTTACAACACTTAACGATCTTCTCCAAAAAGGTTGGCACAATTACGATTTCTTTGAGGCCATATATAACAAGTTTGTAGCGGGGCATTTACAGTTGTGGATTAAACAATGCTTTCCTGAACTGGCAGATGTTTTGCTCAGAGGAAAATCTTTTAAAGACTTTATATATTTTATTTACTCATTTAATTCCGAATACCCATTTTACATCGGGCAAGAGTTATTCCTTACACCCGAAGATATTGCGGTAAGGGCGAAAAAGGAAAGTGGGTTTTGGCCGGTTCTATTAAAATCGATACAGGATGAGCATTTATTTACTTGGTTGGAAAGAACAGGCAGGAATAACATAATTGTTGATTACCAAGTGCAGACTAAACTTTTAATTGATCAGGAAAAAAACCAACACGATCTGGTCTGCGGCCTGATACAAAAACTGATAGAAATTATCCAACCTGAAGTTGAATTACCAAGTCTTGCTGTTTCTGTTGATCAACTTAGCTTTCTAGGTATTGAATCCAAACCACTTTTTCAGCCTATCACAATTTCTTTAAGTAATACTGGCTTTGTAAAAGCAACTGTATCGCTTGATCAAAAAATAGATGGAATTGTAATTGAAGAAGGATATGTTAGCTTTTTTGATTTAGAACGCGCAAAATCGATAACCCTTCATCTAAATATAGATCCGTTAAAATTGGTAAAGAATAGGTTATATACCTTAAACCTTAATATTAAAACCAATTATCAAACACTAAGCATCCCTATTTCAGTTAAAACTGTTTTCCCGTTAAAAACATTTTTATTCTACTTATTAAAATATGCTTTTTTTACAAGTGTTTTCTTTGGGTTTATCCGGATACTCATCAGTGCTGCAAATAGTGGTAACACTTGGCTTAAACCTGAAATTGTGTGGAGACATATAAGTGCCCAGGTTCCAACTAATCATGTAGCTTACATCGCCATTTTTACCCTTTCTGTTGCTATTCCCATTTTACTTTGGCCAAAAATTAAAAAGATCGAAAAGATATGAAAAGCACATTTAAACCTATTAAAGCCCAGGAAAGCCATCTTTGGAAATATATAATTGCAGCGCTTTTTTTTTCTGTTGTTCTTCATAATTTTTTTGGTGCGATTACTTACAATACGTTTGTTATTATAGACAATGTTTTAAGAGCATCTGGGGCAAACTCATCCATATTTACATGGTGGTTTACCGGAGGTTTTATCGGTATTTGTATTGGTAGTTTTATTGCTTGCCGCAAATTCCAGTTAAACCGTAAAATCAGCTTATTTGCAGCATTGCCGATCGCAATGATATTGATCCTGTTTTTAGTTAATGCAGGCCCGTTATCTTCTATTTATCCCAGAACAGAATTACAGGCAAAAACAGATGAAGAGCTTTCAACAGTAGATTCTGCAGTAATCATTACCGATACCTTTGCCATTACGCCTAAAAGAAAGCTGCCACAACAAAAAAAAATCAAAAAAGAAATACCAGTTCTCAACTGCATTAATAAAACTACTCAGGTAAGTCTCACCGTAAAGTCTGATAGTGTTAGACTTTTTTTTAGGACCGCAAAAATTAAAGACGGCGAATGGAGCGACTGGGAATCGATTTTTATCCCCCAACCGGGGCAATATGCATTGTCAGGAAAAAGAGGTAAAGTAATCACAAATAGTATTCAATACTATTATGAAGTAAAACAGGAAGCAACGCGGTCGGCAAATAATCCATTTACCAAATCGCTTTGTACGGGCGAGCTCAATATTGATACCTACTAATAGGATTATGCCAAATCGTTCATTCTCAAATCCGAATTTATTATTCCAAATGCTTTAAGCTTTACTATCTATCTAATTTTCAATATTGTTATGTTAAAATATGTATTTATCGTTATGATTTGCCTCGTGTTTAGCAAATCATTAATCGCACAATCAAAGTGGCAACCCAAAGGGATTCTTTATACCGATAAAAATATCACGGTAGAAATCGAGTACTTACTCTCACCTAATTCCTGTAATAATGATAATAATCAGTCTTATTATCGGTACCGAATTGCGAAGATTGGCAAGGCAAGAAACTATTATATCAATTGGCGGTTCGATTTCTTTAACTGTAGTAATGAATTAAAGACCCAGTTAAATAGTGTATTAATTAATAGTAATACAAAACTGGGTATTATTATGCCGCCAAACAACGCTTTTTTTGCTAAGAAAATGGCCAATTTTTCAAATGATATTAGAATATCGAAGAGTTTACCCGAAATAGGTTTTTACAAACCAAGCTCTCCGCTTTCTATGGAGCCAATCGCCATAAAGGGAAGTACCGAACTTAATTCGGGCGAATCAACCACACTAACACTAGAAGGTGGAAATTTGGCTCAAGGCGCTACCTGGATGTGGTACGAGGAGAATTGTGGTACAAAACTAATCGGCACAGGCCCTAGTTTAACCTTAAGCCCTGATCATACTTTCACCATTTTTGTGCGCGGCGAAGGTAAAAACATTACAAGTTGTACTTCTACAAAAATTAATGTTAATAAAAAGAGTATTGCCGCCAAAGTAATCCGTGGTCGGGCAGTGATTTGTGAAGGAGAACAGAATATTACCTTAAGTGTAGAGGGAGGTAAATTATCAGGTGTTGCTAAGTGGGTATGGTACGCTAACAGCTGTGATGGAGAAAAGATTGGAGAAGGAGCATCCATTAATGTATCGCCAATAAAAACAACTACCTATTTTGTACGGGCCGAAGATGGTTCCGATAAAACAGCCTGTAAATCTTTTCTACTCAGTGTAACCAATAAATCAATTATACCGAATGCTATTATTGGTGATGTAAATACCCTGTATGGTAACGAAATAACTTTAACAGTAAGTGGAGGCTATCTGGCAGCTAATGCCAAATGGGTATGGTACAAAGGAAGTAGTCCAAACAGAACAATGATTGGAACTGGCTATAGCATCAATACAGGTCGAATTTATTCTCCAGATACTTTTTCGGTTCGTGCAGAAGGCGACTGTAACAATACAGAATTTTTAAGTAAAGTTATAAATATTAAAAATGCACCTAAATCAGGTAATATAAATACAACAAATAGTAAAAATCGATTCTTTATAAACGGAGGTATTGTTTTTAACGATGTTTCTTCAGCAACTAAAACAAATAATTTTAATATTACCTTGGGAGGTGGTGGAAAAGTTGGCTGGTTTGCAAAGGTAAAAATCAGTAGCAAATCTACTGATGCCCCATTCAAAACAAATAATACTTCTTTAACCGCTTACGGTGTTCCAGGTTATTATAGTTATAACGGAAATACAGTTAGTGAAAGAACAGCATACACTGCCGGCCTATTCTTTGGCAATAATATAGTTTCGGGCTACATAGGTGGCGGCTATGGTAACCGAAAGCTTTTGTGGGGGATTAATAAGTACCAATATGATAGCATAATCCCACTTTCGGCTAGTTATGCAGAAAATATTAACAGCAGTTTTAAAGGAGCAGAAATTGAGGCGGGAATAATACTAAGATATGGGTTTATAAACATAATGGGAGGTGTTAGTTCAATACAGTTTAAATACACAGATTTTAATGCAGGTGTCGGATTTAATTTTTAAAAAAATGAATGTATTCAATAAAATAAATATACTATTATTTATAGCTATCGGCTTGATCTTCAGCTGTACAAAAGACCCATCAATTCCAATAAATAGCAGCACCAAGATTGAAATAAGCAAACCTACGCTATCAGCTATTACCCAGGTTGGTGCCACTGCCACAGCAAAAGCTGATGGGGGATTAAATGGTGATATTATTGATAAGGGAATATGTTGGTCTACAACGATTAATCCGACTGTTAGCAATTCGCAAAAGCTGAGTGGTGGATTAGGCGAAGGGCCGTTTATTGTCAATTTACCAAATCTGATTCCAGGAACCAGTTATTTTGTACGTGCCTATTTTCAAAGCAAAAATGAAATTATCTATAGCGAACAAATGCAGTTTAAAACGGTTGATTATCAATTTGCTAGTGTAGCCACGAATAGTGTAACCAATATTACTTTAACCAGTGTTTCGGCGGTTGGTGCTGTTACTGCAACAGGAGGTGGAATGATAAGTACAAGAGGATTTTGTTGGAATACCAGCCCAACACCTACAACTGCCAATAGCCGTATTAATGTGGCAAGTGGTTTAGGGACTTTCAATGCCGATATACCCAATTTAAACCCTGGAACAACTTATTACCTTCGTACTTTCGCAACAAATCAAGCCGGTACAGCTTATGGCAACCAAATCAGTTTTACCACCGTAAGTGTAAAACTTGCAACAGTAGGTTCAATAAGCATAACATCTATAACGAAGAGCGGAGCCTTTGCAAGTGGAAGCATAACGGCCGATGGTGGAGGGGCAATTAGCTCCAGAGGAATATGTTATAGCACTAATATAAATCCTACAATAACAAGTAGCATGTACAATAATAACGGGACTGGAACGGGTACTGTTTCTTATTCAATCTCAGGATTACAAACTGCTACCACTTATTACGTTAGAGCTTATGCTATAAATTCAGCGGGGATTTCTTATGGCGCTCAGATTAGCTTTAGAACACTTTAATTAGATAACAATTAATTTTTCACAGTGCATAACCATCATTTTACAAATGGTAACATTAATAAAAATTTTATTAGCAGGCCTACTGATTATCTGTTTGGCAAACATGCCTTATGGCTACTATCAATTAATTAGATTTTTAGCCATGGTAGGTTTTGGAATGTTGGCTTACCACGTAAATAAAAACGGCAATCTAACCATGGCTGTTACTTATATAACATTGGCAATACTGTTTCAACCAATATTTAAAATAGCATTGGGGCGCTTCTTATGGAATGTGGTAGATGTGATTGTGGCCCTCGGATTAATTATTTCAATTTATATAAATCCTAGACTCAACAATATTGATAAGCAGTCAAAACTAAATTAGTTATTGTATTAATCCCATAATCATGAAAACGCTCTCCCTGCTCCTCTTTTTCTTTATTAACATTACTTGTAAAGAAAATACAAGCGTGTACATTTGCAACAGTTCCGGCGCTAAAAAATACCACTATACCTCCGGTTGCCGCGGTTTAAGCAATTGCACGTATAAAATTATAAAGGTGGATATAGAAAAAGCCAAAAAAGACGGAAAAACATTATGCGGTTGGGAAAAATAAGTTTATTGGTTTTATTGTTAACACTCCAGGCTTGTTTCATCCCACCAGGCGAAAGCAAGCCACTAATAAACTACAACCATCTTGTTTTTACCGCCAAAGTGATCCGCATTATGGATGGCGATACCATGGAAGTATTATACCACAACCAGCCCGTTAAAGTCCGCCTGGCACATATCGATTGCCCTGAGAAACGTGGTTCGCAACCTTTTGGTAATCGTGCCAAAAAAGCACTTTCCGATTTGTGTTTCGGGCAAATGGTTAGCGTACAAGGCCAAAAATACGACCGGTATAAAAGGTTAATTGCTGTAGTGATTAACAGCAAAAAACAGGTACTCAACCAGGAAATGATTAAACAGGGCATGGCCTGGCATTATAAAAAATATTCAAGCGATTTGCTTTATGCCCAGTTAGAAATAAGAGGTAGGAAAAGTAAGGTAGGCTTATGGCAAGAGAAAGATGCTGTAGCACCCTGGGAATGGCGGGAAACGAAGCATGCTTTGGTAAAGTAGATAGTAGAGTCCCCCCTTTCTATACATGTTAATTGTGTTGTGAATAAACCTGCGAATCTACTTAAAATTCCTCCCAGCATGAAAAGCATCTTTAGTTTCCTTGTTCACTTCCTCGCGAAACTGCGATCGTTTATTCTGTGCAGACTAATATGCAGTTCATCACTCCACAATAAGGTCAATGCCGGTAGATCGGCAACGGCAAACGGGCCATCAGCTGCAGCACCAAAAGCGCAACCTGGAAAGCAAACAGGTAAAAAAGAAGTTGCAGCACATTGATAAAAGCAGAAAGCCACGTTGGGCCGCGATGTGCATAGGGTTGGTGGTGGCACTTGACCTAGCTTACTTGCTAATGAGAAAACGGCTCTTCACCTGAGTATTAAATACCCCATTGAGGAGATTTCTCTACAATAACCTGGCTTACTGGCTAATAAGAAAATGGCTCTTCGCCTGCATGTTGTAAATTCCTTGCCTAAATATCCAGGCAAGGAATTTATAATTTTTTCGCATGAATGGTTCGGCCTTGTATAAAGATCATCTCTTTTATTAATCCATTCTGATCTTTTACGAACTCCATACTTGCCTGAATGGTTTTAAAGAAAAATTTGTTACCACTTTCTGCAAAGGCTTCTATTTTGGGCTGCCCGGTTGCCTGTACGAAAACCTTTTTACCCTCGCGGCTTACAGCTAATACCAGTTCGGGAGTAAGCTGGTAATTACCAAGATAACGATCCAAATCCGCATCAGGAACATCAGCGAGGGTAACCTTTTTGGTTTTGCTTAAGCCTTTGAAGTTATATACGGTGGAAATGCTGTTGATCAGCTCCTGAACAATTTCTCCATTATCTGAATTGACCATAACGACCAAACCATTTCCCCCCTCAAAACTACCATAGTATCCGCCAGTAAATCCTGCGTTCCCTGCACCGTGGCCAAAGTACTTTATTCCATCATAATCCTCCACAAAAACACCTAATGCAGCGCCATTTTTATTCATGTATGGGCTAAGGCGTAATTTTGTATGTTGCTCATCAAGAACCTTTGCCGATTTACCCTGGTAGGCAAGCTGGGTTTCGATGATATATTTGGCCAGATCTCTGGGGTTTGTCCATAAACCTGCTGCGGCCTGCTCCGGGTAAATATGATATTTCCCCTTCACCTCTTTTCCATCGCCATCGTATCCTGCAGATAGCAGCTCCTGCCTGATGCCCAATGGCGGCTGCGCAAAAGTACTGCTGAGCATACCCAGCGGCTTTAGTACCTGCTCCATTAAATAGTTTTCGTACCGTTGCCCGGTAATATCTGTGAGTATAAGCTGGGAAATTGTTGTTCCGCCTCCAGAGTATTCCTGGCGGGTTCCGGGAACGAAAAGTGAATGTACCGCATCAGAATTGGCCGGAGATTGGCCGTTTAAAATCTGGATGACCGAAGGTAGCGGCTTACCAGCCTCGTAGCCTCCAAAGCCATGCACATTCAACCCGGCGGTATGGCTGAGCAGATTTGCCATATTGATTTTTTTGCCCTTCGAAATCGAATCGTAAGGGAATTTCCAGCTTTTGAGATAAGTATTGATATCTGCATATAAATCCAGATTCCGGTCTTTAAAAAGCTTCAATATGGCCAGGCTGTTTAGCGATTTACTGATGGACGCTGCCTGAAATAGCGTTTTATCGCTTACCCGAATTTTCTTTTCTGTATCTGCAAAGCCATAGCCTTTTGCAAAATCGACCTTATAATCTTTAATTACCGCGATGCTGAGCCCATGTACTTTAAAATATTTCATCCGCTCGAGCAAATTAAAAGGAGCAGAATCACCGGTCTGGATGTTTTCGGTGAGTCCGTTCTCAACCTGCCTGATCCGGTCCTCCACTGTAGATTGCGCAAGGGTAGTGCTAAAAATGAAAACCGAAAAAAACAAGACCAGAGCGGCGGTCAATTTATAGGATTCCTGGCTGGCCTCCTTAAGGCTACCCAAATGGGTTGTTTCTGTATTTTTCATAACATATTATGGTGTAGTCCGGAACAGCTCGGGATTATTGGTTTTATAATGAATAAACTTAATCCCGGTTTTCTGATGGTGTTCTCAAGCAGTAGAGATTTTTTTATTATATAACGCTGCAGGTCAAAAATAATAATTACCCGTTTAAAACCAAGGTTAATGGGTGGAAATATCAACAACTTATGCCCATTTTTAAAACTTATAATCTTCTGGTTTAGCATTATACGGAATATTCTTTAAATTACTCCCTTAAACAAAAAAGCCGCCCAATGGGCAGCTTTAACTTATCTGATCGTTATTTATTATTTTGCTAAATTCATTGCATTTTGTTCGGCATCCATAATCGCTTCAGAAGCATACGATGCAGATTTAAGACTGGCAAAATCAGCTAATTTTACATTTTTCATGTTGCCTGCAATCATAGTACTTTCGCCAGCAGTGCCATTTAATTTTAATACCGCATCATCTTTAACGATGGTATATAAACTGCTTGCTGTGGTTCTGATTTTTGCTGTAGCACTTTGGCTCAAAAATAACTGAAGGTTTTTTACATCGAAATTATTGCTGGTAACCACAACCGATTGGCCATAAGCTTCGATTCTTTCTAAATCTTTTACGGTAATGTTCAGTGTAACCTGACTGGTTTCCATTGAATTGATGAACAAGGTTTTTCCATCAGTAGATACCGAGGTTTTTGAAGCATCATAGTTGCTCATACCTGCTACGTTCTGTTTATCGCCTTGCGTTAAGATAAGCTTCACGTTACCACTCACCCAGATCCGATCAAACTTTGATAAAGAAGAAGTTTTTGTTTCTGTTTTAACTGGCTCAGCGGCAAAACTTGCCATGGCTGATGAAGTAAATAATACGGCTGTTAATGCTGCTGCGAATATTGTTTTTGCTAAAGTTTTCATATCGTTTATATTTTAGGTTTTTGCTGTTGTTTTGTTATTAAGACGCAGTTGCCCGCCAAACGTTGCAGGCAAAAACCCGGTATTATACCAGCATTGGTAAGCACTAGACCAACGCCTGTAATTTATAGACGAACGGTTGCTAAATAGCCACGGTTTGAGGCAATAGTTCCCCGCAACACCGTATTAACTTAAAACGCAGCTTTGTAACTGTGTAATGGCAAAATTGTAGTGATTTAAAAGGAAGTATTTGCTTCTCTTTTTTAACATGCCGTATTTGAGGAGTTTATTTATTTCTCCTGCCTGGCAGCATACAAGATAATTTGAAATGCTCTTTGAATTTGTCGGGTTGTCCAAAGGACTCCTACGGAGGGGCTGTCCAAACGCCCTGTAAACATTCAAAAATAAATATCCCTTACGATGACAATTCTATATTTATGATACAGACTCAAATTTATTTTTTACTTGAAATTGGTCGCTACCATAAACAAACGTGGGAAAGGCAATAACACGCTTCCGTCAGAAAATACAGGATACACCTTGCCAATTTCTTGTGTATACTGTGCAAGGAAAACTTCTTTTTCATCGGCCGTTAAAGGATCAAGGAATGGACGTAGTCCTGTGCCCTTTAACCATTCTACTATGGCTGCTACACCGCCAAAAAGCGGGTGGTAATAGGTGGTACGCCAGATATCTAATGTTTCTACGCTACTGTGCAGGTTTTGATAATACCATTCGGCACCTTCGCGGGGCAACCGTTTTGAAGGAATGGCCAGCTTTTCTGCCCAAGGTGCTTTGGCAGCCGTTACACGCATTAAACGGTGCGTGTGTTCATCCAGATTATCAGGCATTTGAACCGCCAAAATGCCTCCCCTGGTTAGTTTTTTAATTAAGGCAGGAAATAAGGTTGTATGATTAGGCACCCACTGCAATGAGGCATTGGCAAAAATGAGATCGTAAAGTCCATTACCTTCCCATTGGTTAATATCGGCCACTTCGAACCGCAGATTGGGTAAACGTTTACGGGCAGCCCCGATCATATCCGTAGAACTGTCTATCCCGGTAATTACAGCATCTGGAAAGTATTGCTGCAGAAACGCGGTAGAATTGCCCGGCCCACAGCCAAGATCGATAACTGTATTAATTTCTCTTCTGGGAACATGCGATAACAGATCTACAATAGGGCGGTTACGCTCTTTTTCGAATTTACTGTACTGCGCAGCCGACCAGGTGTTTGGTTGAGATTGATCTATTTTTTGCATGGTAAAAACTAAACAGTTAAGGCTACATTTAGTTTAATAGGGTATAAATTATTGATGGTATAATCTTTGGGACAAACCGGATAGCTGCGGCAAAAACCACAGCGCTGGCCTGCCTTAACCCTGCCAATTGTTAAAAAATGTTAAAGGAATTTGAAAATATTATTTTGTTGTTTTTTTTTGAGCCTCCAATCAGATAAACAAACAGGAAAGCATTTTTTAGAGCAATTATTTATTTTTTGATTTTAGATCATGTTATCAGCATTACCATTTAACCGTTTTCGCTTATCAGGAAGATTTGCGTTTTTTTTCATCATCTTTTTTGCGCCATCAGTGGCCGTTATTGCCCAACCGTTAAACGAAGCCAAGGCTGGCCCATCGGCTTTTACGGCGAAGCTGATTAATATTGAGGCGGCCACGAATGAGGTTTTTAGGTACAGCACCACCCTGCACAATGGCACCAACAAGCAGGCCATTTACGAGCTGAAGGCAGCGCTGCCCGAGGGCTGGGTGGTGAGTTACAAAGTAGAGGGCAGCCAGGTTACCTCGCTTAATATGGATGCAGGCAAAAGCCAGGAAATTGCAGTAGAGATTAATGCCAGTGCAAATGCATCACCTAAAAAATACAGTATTCCCCTTAAAGCCGTTGCGGCCAATGATACGCTTTTGCTTAAGCTCGAAGCGGTAGTAAAAGGCTCGTATGGTGTTACCATGAGTACGCCGAGCGGAAGGCTGAGTGAGGAGGTAAGTTCGGGCGGGCATAAAGACATACAACTGGAGGTTAAAAACTCTGGCACACTGGCCCTGAACGATCTGGACCTGAGCAGCCAGCTGCCCAGCGGCTGGGAGGTGCGTTTTGAACCGACCAAGATTAGTAAACTCGAGCCCGGAAAAAGCGTGGCCGTTACCGCCTTTTTAAAAGTGCCCGATAAAACCATAGCCGGAGATTATGCTGCAACCTTTAGCCTTTCTGGTGCCAATGCCAACACACAGCTGGCGTTCCGCATGTTTGTTAAAACCTCGTTGCTTTCTGGCTGGATCGGTATTTTGGTGATTGTGCTCGCCATTGGCAGTGTATACTACCTTATACGCAAGTACGGCAGAAGATAATCCATCCTTTAACAGCACAATAAGATGGAACCTATTATACAACTCAGGAACCTGAGCAAAAGCTATGGAACCTTTACGGCGGTTGATGAGCTGAACCTGGACGTATACCCGGGTGAGATTTTTGGATTGCTGGGGCCAAACGGCGCAGGCAAAACCACCTCGATATTGATGATGCTTGGGCTAACCGAACCCAGTAGCGGCACGGCGCATGTTTGCGGATACGATGCCACCAAAAGCCCCATTGCAGTAAAACAAAATGTGGGCTATATGCCCGATAGTGTGGGTTTTTATAACCACATGACGGCCCTCGAAAATTTAATTTATTTGGGGAGGCTGAACAACCTGGACGAAAGTACACTAAAAGACCGGGCCAAAGCAGTGCTTAATATAGTGGGGCTTGGTGGCAGCATGGATAAAAAAGCCGGCATTTTTTCGCGCGGCATGAAACAGCGGCTGGGCCTGGCAGATGTATTGATTAAAGACCCTGAGGTAATTATTCTCGATGAGCCAACACTGGGCATAGACCCTGCAGGGGTAAAGGATTTTTTAAGCCTGATTAAAACCCTGAGCCAGCAGCAGGGCTTAACTGTGCTGCTCTCTTCGCACCACCTGCACCATGTACAACAGGTATGCGACCGGGTGGGCATATTTGTTGGCGGGAAACTGCTGGCCCAGGGCGATATTGCCTCGCTTTCTGCCCACCTTTTTGGCAAAGAAGGAGCGGTTACCACGATTAAAACAGCACACTTAATTGAGCAGCCCTGGCCATTGGCGGCCGAAATGAGGCAATGGGAAGAGGTTACAGACATTGGCATTTTGGGCGATACGCTGGAGTTTACCACCCAGCATGATATTACCCCCCGCATTGTTCGCCATTTGGTAGAAAAGGGTTACGGCATTTTACAGGTAAGCCGTAAGGAGTATGGCCTGGATGAGATCTATCAGAAATATTTTGAAAGTAGTTTTAATGAAAATCTAAATCATGGAAAATCAAGCGGTATCTTTAAGCGCGCTTTCTTTGGGCAGCACAAAAGATAAAAAACATAAAGGCCCATCGCAGCCAAACCGGGCTTTTGGCGTAATCATCAGAAAAGAGATTGCCGATCATATAAGAAGCTGGCGCTTTTTGGTATTGGTTGGTTTGGTGCTGTTAACCTTTGTGGCCTGTTTATATGTATCGGTAAGCAATATTAGAACGGCCTTTACCAATACAAACGATCCCGACCATGCTTTTATGTACCTGAAGCTGCTTACATCGACAGATAATTCTATGCCGCCTTTCCATGTGCTGCTCAGTTTTCTGGCCCCGTTGCTTGGCATTAGCATGGGTTTTGATGCCATTAACTCGGAGCAGAACAACGGAACTTTAACCCGGCTTTTGGCACAGCCGATTTACAGGGACAACCTGCTACTGGCTAAATTTAGCAGTGCAATACTGATAGTGGGTATGCTTTTTATTTCGCTCACCTTACTGATGATTGGTGGTGGGCTGCTGTTAACAGGCGTTAGGCTGGAAGCGCAGGAACTGGTTAGAATAATGGGCTTTGTTTTTGTAACCCTTTTATACGTTGCTTTCTATTTAAGTTTATCTATACTGCTTTCTATTGTTTTTAGGCAACCGGCAACTGCTGCACTGAGCGCCCTGGGGCTATGGCTGTTTTTTACCGTTTTTTACCCGATTATGGTTAACCTGGTTATAAGGGCCTTTTTACCCGACCCTACCTACCTTACGCAGGCACAGGTAATGGGTTACAATGAATTTATTTTAGATATACTGCGGATTGCACCCAACCAGCTTTATACCGATGCAGCCACCACACTGTTGATGCCATCGGTACGGAGCCTCGGCCCCATGAGCATGGAGCAAATGGCAGGTGCCATTCCAAGCCCGCTGCCGGTAAAAGAGAGCCTGATGATTGTATGGCCACAGTTAAGCGGGATGATTGCCGCCAGTGCAGGCTGTTTTGCCATTGCCTATTACCTTTTTATGCGCAGGGAAATTAGAAGTTAAAGCAGATCGCTTCTTTTACATACACCCACTGCCTGGTTTTTATTGTACCTATTTGGAAAAAGAATACCCTGGTACAGGGAAATTTTTAAAATTTATTATACCGGTAGGGCAATAATTTATCTCAATACCCGTATTATATACCGAGAGCGTTAATTTAGATTAAAACGGGGACCGTCTATAAGATGGTTCCCGTTTTCTTTTAAAGCTGTTCTGGCAATGGGTTTTGGCCAGGGATAATTTTTAAATTGAGGCATGGGGCCATTTAACCACGCTGTTTTACCCCAGCTATTACAGGCTACTGCCCTCGGCCATAAAAAGCTGGTAAGTATCTTCAGAACCGTTTGAGCCTCCAACATAAGCTTTGCCGTTGTTTACAAAGGAATATCCCCTTTCAATACCCCGGTCAAGGGCTGGGGTGCCAATCTTGTCTGGCATTTTTATCCATGCATTCGCGGCAATATCGTACTTATAAACATCGGCAGTTAAAGCGCCCTGAACGGTATGACCTTTGGCAATATAACCTTGGTTTTGATATACAAAAGTGGTGGCATACAACCTTGCATCGGGAAAATTGGCCAGCTTGGCCCAGGTTTTAGTTGCGGGGTTATAACTGTGAAACTGGAACATCCCGGTATTGGTGGCTCCGCATCCAAAGTATATTTTTTCATCAACTACAAATGCAGAAGGGAATACCCGTTCATTGTTGCCAAACTCTGTTGGGTAATCGGTTTCTTTCTCCCAGGTGTTGCTGGCAATACTATACCGGTAAAAATTACTGTTTGGCAAGAAATTGCTAAAGGGCTGTGGGGCCAGGCCCATCCCGAAATAAATATACTGCCCGGCAGATACTATTACGCCGCTTTGCCTGATGCCTGCCATATAGGTTGCCTTTTGGGCCCAATGGTTACTGGCAGGATCATACTCCCAAAAATTATTAAGGTCTTGAGCACAATACAGATAAGCTTTGTTTCCGGCAACAGTTACCTGCCCTGATGTGAACGCAAATGGTATTTCCGATTTTTCCCACGAAAAATCGCCCGGATTAAATTTCCAGACATATTTCTTCACATTAAAAACGCCTTTTGCGGAGGCAATTACGTAGGAGGTACCATTAATGGTAAAGCTACCGGAATTGGTATAGCCATCAAACGGCACCTGGTTGCTCACCATAATCCATTTGTTCAATACCTGGAAATTTATTGGATAAACAATCTCGTAATCCAGCAATTTAAGCACCACCCTTGCTGTGCGCTTAGGGTAAGGGCCGTTAGGGATATTCAAAGTAAATTTTGCTGTATTACCGGTGTTCAATGTTGCGGCATTGCCTTCGAAACTCAACTGGTTTTTGTTTAATACCGGATGGAAGTTTTTACCCTCTACCATCACCACATCGTTAACATTGCCCGATTGCGGAACAATGAGCAGCTCGGGTTTCCTGATTACAAAGGGCGTGCTCGTAGCTACTGTTTGTACCTGCGCTTTTAAAGAAATAAGCGTTTTACTGAATTCGATATCATCAGGCACAATGACCTTAAGCTGTTGTTTGGAATAACTCACCACCGTTGCTTTGATATTTCCAAAGCTAACCTGGTTGCCATTCAAAAATCTGCTGAAATAATTTCCTTTGATCACCACCGTATCCCGAAAGGTGCCCAGCGTTGTATATTCGTCGATCCTTGGCGTATAAAGTGCGAAAACCTGACTAAGGGTATCGGTTTTTGCGCCTTCGTTTAAAGTAATAACGGGATTAAAACTGCCGAGATCTGGCGGAACGGTAATTTTAATTATACTATCATTCACAGAAACCCACCCGCCCGGCCGGTCGCCGAACTTTACAGAAAGGTTATGGCCCGTAAAATACTTTCCTTTTAACGTAAGGGTGTCTCCAATTAAAGCTTTTGAGGGGTAAATAGAGTCGATTTTAATCTGCTTGGCGCCGTTTGATACAAACTTTTTGACGTTAAAAAGTTTATAACCACTCTCGGCAACGATGTAGGTGGTAAGGTAATAAACCGAATCTTTCTGGATGCCAAAATTATTAACATCCGTTTTGAATTCTCCCACTGCAATAGGCCTGTTTAGGGGATAAAACTGGGGATTTTTTGTGAAAAGACTGTCTCTGGATATGATGAAACCATATGTTCTTACATTTGCAGGGATTTTATTCACTTTCCCAACAAAAGTAACGCCCCCATCTTGGAAAGCCGTAGCAGAAACCGTTTCGATATCTGCTATTATCACTTCTTTAACGGGACCGGGCAGGGGTTCATCTTTTTTGCAGCCATAATAAAGCAGGGCAAAAGCAATCGATGCAAAAAGCATTGCAAAGCGAAGAGGTTTCATGAGCATTAATTTGATGGGCTAAAGATATAATTTTCCACTCATTTTAACCGGTTTTGATAGCTGAAAATATTGGGCAATTTTAAAGCCCCGAGCCCATTGCGGCCTTCGCCCAGCAGATTCCTGATTTCCGTACAGGCTTATGAAGGCGCATGCCTGCGGCATGGTTTCTTTTAACTAAAAGCGCTATGCATCCTTTCCGGTAGCCGCAATTAATTTCTTGATTTTTTTTAGTGGTTGCATGAACGGCGCGCTGTTCTTACCAGCACCGTTATTTGCAAGAAACCGCCCGGTTATAATCTGACTCGGTAAAGGTGTAAACAAATTTGTACTTACGTTCACCAAGTTTTTCGCTGGAGTAACTGGCAATATTGAGTATGTTATGCGTTCCGCTATCATCTAACAATGTTATGCAGCGGCTGTTATCAAACTTTATCCCGATGGGCTCAATGGGAATCTTAAAAGCAGATTCTTTTGAAAAAGGCGGATGGTAAGAACCAGCAGGGATTTCCCTGTCTGATATGTCGGTTATCATAAATGGCTTACTGGTCGAATTTGCTTCCAGGTTGTACTGCTCAAAACCAGCGCTGAAGGTGATTGAATGCGAACTGCTGTTTACAAAATAAAACTGGCCCTCCATGGCATAATCTCTGGTTTTATTACAGGAAGTTGCCCCGGTAAAGAGTGCGCTAATAATTAGGCCAATAGTTAAAAAGCGCATAAAAAGATATAATGACCTGAATGTAACCAGGGAGCTGAGGGCGTATGTATACATGCTGCAATATCAAAAAAAGGAAGCATATTTCAAAAACAGGGGAAATTGGGTTTAGGCCTACTGCGACAGGGAGTGAAATTTCCTTGACCAAAAGATAAGATGCAATTTATCCACAGCCAAATTGTACATTTTTTATGTGTTTTGACTGTGGATTTAATGATTGGTATGCTCTTCTTTACCGAGCTGTTAATCTAGAAAGCTAAATTGTTATTTTGCTAAATTCATTGCATTTTGTTCGGCATCCATCATCGCTTCAGAAGCATACGATGCAGATTTAAGACTGGCAAAATCGGCTAATTTTACATTTTTCATGTTGCCTGCAATCATTGTACTCTGATTAGCAGTACCATTTAATTTTAATACGGCATCATCTTTAACGATCGTATATAAACTGCTTGCTGTGGTTTTGATTTTCGCGGTAGCGCTTTGGCTCAAAAATAACTGAAGGTTTTTTACATCGAAATTATTGCTGGTAACCACAACCGATTGGCCATAAGCTTCGATTCTTTCTAAATCTTTTACGGTAATGTTCAGTGTAACCTGACTGGTTTCCATTGAATTGATGAACAAGGTTTTTCCATCAGTAGATACCGAGGTTTTTGAAGCATCATAGTTGCTCATACCTGCTACGTTCTGTTTATCGCCTTGCGTTAAAATAAGCTTCACGTTACCACTCACCCAGATCCGATCAAACTTTGATAAGGAAGAAGTT
>Ga0307405_10000067_pt1 | contig 48137 bp, 43 predicted proteins | sample 322Cmetagenome_2_FD_203311 | JGI IMG/M metagenome (GOLD analysis project Ga0307405, IMG submission 203311) | Maize rhizosphere microbial communities from greenhouse at UC Davis, California, United States - 322HYB-C-1 | ecosystem: Host-associated > Plants > Roots > Rhizosphere > Soil | place...
CGTGGGCGTGTAGCTCAGTGGTAGAGCACTGTGTTGACATCGCAGGGGTCGCAAGTTCAATCCTTGCCACGCCCACCATCGAAAACCCCGTCAAATCAATGGTTTGGCGGGGTTTTTGTTTGCCTGGAGAAGGCGGCAGACCCCGCCGTGCCCACGGCATTTCTGGGCAAATATTGGGCAAATTGCCCCTCCATTTGGCAAATTCTGGGCATGGAAATGCCGGGCAAGCCCATCGAAATCCCGAGTCGCGACCCCCGCTGAAACCAGCCCAGCCGACCGCGCCGGCCACCTTCTGGCAGAGCGGCACCCTCGGCCCCAAACGGGTCCGGGCTCCTCCCGCGCTGCGAGCAATGTCTCTCTCCGTCTCGCAAGAAGCTGCCATCGATTCGGCGTGCCCAACGCCGCGCTGGGCAGCGGCATGCGCGAGACATTCATGACATCCGGGATCCCCCTGCATCCGATCACGCATAAAACCCGCGCGACGCAGGCGTCCGAGCAGATGCGACTGGAAAAACCTATGCTCTCCATCCGTACCCGTGGGAAAAACGGCATCTACTATATTCGAGGGGTCGTCTCGCTTGGCGACAAGCAGACCGTCGTCAAGGAGTTCAATTCAGGGACGAGCGACCGCGATGCGGCCGCCCATCTGATGGCCGAACATGAAACAAAGCTGCGTCACCGGCTGATGTTCGGTCCTGCCACCATCGTTGCCCAGGGAACGATCGCGGCGCCTTTTCCAGCTACCTGGCAAAGGCAAAGCCCCCCTGCCCTTCAGATGTCCTGCGGATCGGCAAGCTCAATGGCCTGATCGGGGGGCTCAGCCTGCGCGAACCCAAACAGGCGTGGGAGCAGTTTCGCCGCGCCTATCTGACCGGCCATGGCCCGGCTGGCCAGGATCGCTATCGCGCCGTGTTCCGGGTGCGCTTCCTCAGCAAGGAAGACCGCGACCGGCTGATCGTCGCCTATGCGCCGCACATACAGCCGATCATCACCATGCTCGCTTTCCATGGTCCTCGCATCCAGACTGCGTTGCAATTAACTTGGGGCGTGGAGGGCGTCGACATGAAGGAAGGGTCGATCCGGCTCAACCACAGCAAAAATGGTCCTTGGGGAAAGCGGTATAGGCGAGAACATCCTCTCGCGCGGCGTCCATCATTTCGGCAACGGGATCATCGCGTCAGCGCGCCGATCACCCGCGATAGCGCATCGGCATCGACTGCGGCATCCACGGTCACCTTGATGCCCGATGGCAGCTCGATCCCGATCAAGCCGGGGACGAGCGGCGCAATGGGAGCAGGCAACGCTGGCGGCTCGCTGATCCGGACCTCGGCGAAGGCTGCTCGGCCTGCTTGCGAACCCCGGCAAGCTCACCAGACGTCGCCTGCAGTCGCCATGTGTAGATCGAACCGCTGCCAATATCGTGGCGCTCACAAGCTGTCCGCACGCAACCGTCGGGCCCGAATGCATCCCGCAATACCGCCAGCTTCTGGTCCACCGTGCAGCGCCGACGGCCCGACACCCGGCTAACGACCTCGATCCGACTACTCATACGATTACTCGTATGACTACTCGCCCGTTCGCTTGCTGAATCCTCGATCTCGTCCGACACCCGCCACCTCGCTCAAAGAGCGGCAATCATCCCCGTGAATGGGCACCGTACAAGGCGGCCGTCAGACCCCGCTTACGCTCGACCAGGGGGTCGCTGGCGTGATTGCTTGAGCAAAGGGACTGCGCCATCTCGGTCCTGCACATCAGCGTCATGGACCAGCAGTTCAAGCGCGCGGCCATCGGTATCGACCATGGCATGGCGCTTGCGGCCCATGATTTTCTTTCCTGCATCATAGCCGCGCGGCCCACCCGCTTCGATGGTCTTCACGCTCTGGCTGTCGATGGCCGCCGCTGACGGCATCGTCCGCACTGGCAGGGCGCAGGCAAATACGGTTCGATCAAATGCCATTCCGCGTCGGTAAGATCGCTTCCATAGCGAAGCTGCGCGCGGCTATGATACGCGCGGGCGGTCGGGTTCCATGATGGCTTCCAAGGTTGGTGTCGCAACCCCTCGGAATCATATCGAAGCTCGGCCGTCCACCGTTACGGCAGCGTTCCGGCACAGCCTCTTAGACGTGGCAATATCGGGAGCGTAAGCCTCCCCTTTGGCCGATCATTTGACCTGTTTGCGTGATCGGAGGGAGATCCGGCGATTGACGCTTTCCTTACAGAATATCAGGCGGCCAAATTAGTAAAATTCGGACATTTCTGTCCCGTGCGCACGATATTCTGCGCAGTAACCCGTCGATAGACAAAAAGCCGTGGCGTCGGTTTCAATTCGCGATAATTTTGGTTCACGTAAGAACCAAGGGCGGAATTTCGAAGAAAAAATTCACGGACATTAAAAGAAGCTGGCTGGAAAACGTAGTTCTTACGCCGTTCAAAAAAAATCAGCTGGGGCGACGAACAGCGTATTTCAAACGCAACTTCATCTCGTATCTGTTTCGCCAACAAACGAAGTGGCGCAGGATTCGGTCCGATTATTTCGGCGTGCGCAATGGCAGGTATCATCCAAAAAGCCGACAGGCGCGACGGCCAAATGAGACCATGATCCTCTATCGTTGGCCATCCCCACATCGGGTCGGCTGTCGCAATATAAACTGGACTGCCCTTCGGCACCGTGGCCAAAATCGGATCGATCTCCGCTCGGAACCAGTTAAAATATTGGCCGGTCAGTAGAGGCATAAGCAGAGGCAGCGCCAGCATCATCGGCCCGATAACGAGGGGTATCGGTCGGCGCAGGTCCGCCATTCCCAGCCGCACGCCAAGCGCCAGAGCGAAGGCACCAGTCACTGGCACACTGTGGTAGAGCCATCCCTTGCGCTGCAGAAAATAGGCAAAGGCGAAGCCGGCAGCGACGATTAGCACTGTCGAAACCAGGGGGCTGGCCTTCCTGCCGAACGCCCCGCCGAAGGTAAGAAAAAAGGCAGTCGCGAAAGCCCAAATTACGAACCAGGGCCGCAGGAACATCATTTTCCACGATGATTCATAACCGTGATAGGCGGTGTGAACCATCGGCACAGAATGGCTAAAGAAGCCGGGTGCAAAAGCAAACACAGCCAGACCATAAATCAAGGCACTGGCCGCCAAAACGCAAACTTCCGGACGGATCGCACGCCACTGTGAACGATTCCGAACAATCAACCAGATCTCCAGCATGATCGGGATCGCTGCAAAATAATGCTTCAGTGCAAAACCATAAGCCGCCATTGCGCCTACGACCACCGCCAGTGCAGTCGCGACAACCGCCCCTGTCGACCGGCGCGCAATGAGAGCGGCGTAGGGAAGAGCGCAGATCAGGGCCAATTGCTCGCGCTGGCCGAAATCGTAGATCGGCATGACGACAACGAGCCAAAAAATCAGCAACATCATCGCCAATCGTGCGACCGGTGAAGTAAGGCCCGCAAGATGTCCGGTCAGCAGCGCGGACAGAGCGCCCGTCCCAACGATGACTGCCACAAGCAGCCGCAACGGCGGTATCTGGCCCCATCCGGCGACATGGTGGATCGGCACCGCAGACCAGAACCAGAGCGGGGGATTGATTTCCCATATGTCTCGGTAAAGCACCGCGCCATTCGTTATCTGGCGAGCCACCCAGAACTGCCAGACGACGTCATGCGTAATCGGGGTATCATACAGCAAAACCAGCGCAACAATGGCTGCCAGACCAAGCAGCGTCTCCGGCAGACAGCGCAGAACAAGGCCGCCGATGGGATGCTCATTACGGAGTGCTGACATTCGGTTGACCAATAACATCATCGATCTTCCGCATTGAAGATAGCCGCCCCGCTCAAAGCGACTTGAAACCCCAGCTCATGAAATTGCCAACATTGACTGGCAGCCGTCGGCGATCTAGCCAAGACCCGCGTAACATGCGGGTAAGTGCTCCTTTCAAACCGTCCGGCATCGGCGCCAGCCGCAACCAATAGCTCGGCCGATAGCTGTTCCTGAAGCTTGCGCCATCGACAGCATCATAACCGTTATGCTGAAGGAGGCGCCTCGAACTATCGGCGGAAAAGAGCTGCATATGTTCGATATCGACGATCGGAGACCGTCGCCCCAACAACCGGTTGAGCAGCGCGCGCCGGTCATGCGTCACTGCAACGAACGCCCCGCCAGGCTTCAACAGATGATAAGCGGAAGCGATCAGCGCCCCCGGGTCCTGGACATGCTCAAGGGTCATGAAGCAGCAGATCAGATCGAAGCTTTCGCTCTCGAAATTCTTCTCCTCGAATATGCACTCGCGAATCCACGACTTACGATGCGATGGCGCAGCCGCGATCGCAGCGCTGGATGGTTCCACACCAACAAGCGTGGCAAAACCGAACGTCCTCAGCCTTTCGAGAAAGGCCGCAGTCCCCGTGCCGATTTCCAGCGCAGCGTCCCGCCCCTTCAACAACCGAAGCACGGGCTGTAGCGCACGAGCATAGGCGTCGGCCGCGTCCTCAGCCTCCTCGGCACTGTCATAGTCCGCCTCATGGTAGCTCGCAGCCAGCGAAGCCACGCTGGGCGGCCGGTCCACATAAGCGAGATCACAGGACCGGCAACGCACCATCGCATGGCTCATATATTCCGGGACTTTGCGAGAAGCGAAGCTCGATGCACTGACCCGGCTTTCGTCGCGCGTGTCGGACAGAAAGGGTTCGGCCTGATCCGGCCCCGCTCCGCAGAGGGGACAGAGACGCGCAATGCCAGCAGATTCGCTCTTCATATGGCTGGACTAATGACAGTTGGTTGAGCAAATGTTAACTATATCGGGGGAATTTGCGGGGCATGAAAGAAGCGCACCTTATCGCCGCCCAGCCATATGGCACGGAAATGCTGGCCCGGCGCATCCGGTGCCAGGCGCTCCGCATGGTGACTCGGGCCAAGGCATCCCATATCGGATCGGCTCTGTCGATCGCCGACATCATGGCGGTGCTTTACGGCCGGTTTCTGCGCGTCAACCCTGCCGCGCCCAAGCATCCAGAGCGCGACCGCTTCATCCTTTCGAAGGGCCATGCCTGCGTCGCCGTCTACGCCGCGCTGGCGGAAACGGGCTTCATCGACCCGGCCTTGCTCGAAAGCTACGGCATCGACGGGTCGATGCTGATGGCGCATATCAGCCATAAGGTGCCGGGCGCCGAATTCTCCACCGGCGCGCTCGGCCATGGCCTGCCGTTCGGCACGGGCAAGGCGCTGGCGGCAAAACGGCGTGGCCAAAACTGGCGGACGGTGGTGCTGACCAGCGACGGCGAATGGGGGGAAGGCAGCAATTGGGAAGCGGCCCTCTTCGCTGCCCATCACGGGCTCGATAATCTCATGTGCATCATCGACTATAACAAGCTGCAAAGCCTCAAGACGGTGCATGAGACACTCCGCCTCGAACCGCTGCATTCCAAATTCGAAGCCTTTGGTTGGGCCGTGCGCGAAGTCGACGGCCATGACCATGGCGCTCTGTCCGATGCGCTCGACACCCCCCCCTGGAATGCCGGCAAGCCGATGATGCTGATCGCGCATACAGTCAAGGGCAAGGGCGTCAGCTTCATGGAGAATAAGGTGGAATGGCACTATCGCAATCCCACCCCGGAATTGCTGGCGCAGGCGCTGATCGAAATCGAAGGGGAGCAAGGCGATGCGTAAGGCCTTCATCGAGGAACTGACCGCGCTGGCCGGCATCCATGACCATATCGCCCTGATCGTCGGCGATCTTGGCTATAGCGTGATCGAGGAATTTGCCGATCGCTTTCCCGATCGCTTCATCAATGCAGGGGTGGCCGAGCAGAATATGACCGGTCTCGCCGCCGGCATGGCGAGCGAGGGCTATCATGTCTTCACCTATTCCATCGCCAATTTCCCGACCTTCCGCTGCGCCGAGCAGATCAGGAACGATGTCGACCATCATCGCCTGCCCGTGACCGTGGTCGCGGTCGGCGGCGGCGTCTCCTACGGCGCGCTCGGCTATTCGCATCATGCCGTGCAGGATTATGCGCTGATGCGGGCCATGCCCAACATGACAATCGCCGCGCCCGGGGATCCACTGGAAACGCGCGCCTGCCTGCGCTGGCTGATCGCCAATCCCGGGCCGTCCTATCTCCGCCTTGGCAAGGCGGGCGAACCGCATTTCCATGACGCCGTCCCCGACGTCGCGCCCGGCCGCTGGGTTAAGGTCAGCGATGGCGATGATGAAGCGATCCTGCTGTCCACCGGCGCGGCGCTCGGCGCGGCGTTGGCGCGGGCTGAGGGCCGTGCGGTCTGGTCGCTGCCGCTGTGGAGCATGGCAGCCAAGGCGGCACAGTCCGGCCAGATTGCCCGCCACGGCCGCGTGACGACGCTGGAAGATCATCTCGCTGATGGCGGCTTTGGTTCCTGGCTGGCAGAGTCGGTCGCGGGCACGCCCGCCGCCGCCCGGATCGAACCGATCGCCCTGTCGGCGGAGATTTGCGACATGGTCGCTGCCCAATCCACGCTCAACCGGATCGGCGGCCTCACCCTATAACGCTTTTTTTACCATGCCTGTTCATAGGATATGACCCATGAAAGCGATCATCCTTGCAGGGGGCCTCGGCACCCGCCTCGCCGAAGAAACCTCGGTCCGGCCCAAGCCCATGGTGGAAATCGGCGGCAAGCCGATCCTGTGGCACATCATGAAGATCTACGCCCATCATGGCGTGACCGAGTTCATCGTATGCCTTGGCTACAAGGGCTACATGATCAAGGAATATTTCTTCAACTACGCGCTGCATATGTCGGACGTGACGATCGACCTGCGCCGCGGCACGACCGATGTGCATCGCAATGCCTGCGAGGACTGGAAAATCTCCCTGATCGACACCGGCGCGGAGACGATGACCGGCGGTCGCCTGCGTCAGGCGATGCAATATCTGGGCGATGACGAGGATTTCTGCCTGACTTATGGGGATGGCGTCAGCGATCTCAATGTCCGCGCCGCCATCGAATTTCATCGGTCGCACGGCCGCAAGGCAACCGTCACCGCCGTGCGTCCGGCGAGCCGTTATGGTCAGCTCGACCTCGACGGCAATCGGGTGGCGGCCTTCGCGGAAAAGCCGGTGGACGAGGGCGGCTGGATCAACGGCGGCTTCTTTGTCCTGAACCGGTCGATTGGCCATTATCTGAGCAATTCCGACAGCTGCGTCTGGGAACGCGAACCGCTGGAGGGCCTGGCTTCGGACGGCGAACTGCGCTCCTTCTTCCATGATGGCTTCTGGCAGCCCATGGACACGCTGCGCGACCGGCAGATGCTCGAAGGCATGTGGGAACGGCACGAGGCACCATGGAAAAGCTGGCATTGAAGCCGAACGGCGCCGGCGCGCTCGCGCCCGACCCCGCCTTTTGGGCCGGCCGGCGCGTGCTGCTGACCGGCCATACCGGCTTCAAGGGAAGCTGGCTGCTGGTGCTACTCGATACGCTGAGGGCGAAGGTCACGGGGCTGGCGCTGGCGCCGGACACGGTGCCCTCGATGTTTGAACTGATCGGCGGGGCGAGCCTCTGCGATCATAATGTCGCCGATATCGGCGATGCGGCGGCGGTCGAGGCGATCGTCACCCGCGCGCAGCCAGAAATCGTGCTGCATTTGGCCGCGCAGCCTTTGGTTCGCGCTTCCTATGCCGATCCGCTCGGCACCTATCGCACCAATGTCATGGGCACCGCTCATGTGCTGGAGGCATGCCGCAAGACAGCCTCGGTCGGCACCATTGTCTCGATCACCACCGACAAATGCTATGCCAATGACGGGCGGATAGCGGGCTATCGCGAGGATGCCCCGCTTGGCGGTCATGATCCCTATTCCAACAGCAAGGCCTGCGCCGAGCTGGTGAGCGCCTGTTGGCGCGACAGCTTTTTGGCAACACTCGGCACCGGCCTTGCCACCGCGCGGGCAGGCAATGTCATCGGTGGCGGCGACTGGGCGGCTGACCGTCTGGTGCCCGATGCGATCCGCGCTTTTTCCGCAGGCCGCCCCCTTGAAATCCGCAACCCGGACGCCGTGCGCCCTTGGCAGCATGTGCTGGAACCGCTGACCGGCTATCTTCTGCTGGCGGAAGCGCTGGCGGCTGACCCCGCCAGTTTCGCGCGGGGCTGGAATTTCGGACCTGCGCCCGCCGACATGGCGAGCGTGCGCGAGGTGATCGACCTCCTGGCGGGCCATTGGAGCGTGACCCAGCCTTGGGCGAAGCAGCCCGGCGAGCATCCGCACGAGGCCGCGATGCTGACGCTCGATTCTTCGGCCGCCGCCGATGCTCTGGGCTGGCGGCCGCGCCTGTCGCTGGATCGGGCCTTGGCACTGACCGCGCATTGGTATCACGCCGATGACAAGCGCGCCACGACCACCGCCCAGATAGAGGATTTCCTCGCCATGGTGCCCGCATGAGCCGCATCCTCGTCACCGGCGCGGGCGGTTTCGTTGGCGCTGCGGTGGCCGATCTCGCCGCGCGCCAGGGCCATCAGGTGACGGTGTTGGTGCGCAACCCCGCCGCGCCGCGCGTCGCCACGCTGGCGGGATGCTGCGCCGTAACTGTTGCCGATCTGGCGGACAAGGGCGCGGTAAACGCGGCGTTGGCGCAGGCCCGGCCCGACATTATCATCCATTCCGCCTGGGAAGGCGTCGGCGGCGCCGCCCGGGCCGGCGATATCCAGCTCGACAATATCCGCACCACCGTCAGCCTGCTCGACGCGGCCATTACAGTGGGCGCCAGCCGCTTCATCGGTATCGGCAGTCAGGCCGAATATGGCCGGCACGACCGCCGCATTGACGAAAGCGCTGCAACCGAGCCTTTCCTGCTTTATGGCGCGGCCAAGCTCTCCGCCTGCCATCTGACGCGCCAGCGAGCCACGGAAGCCGGGATCGGCTTTGCTTGGCTGCGGCTTTTCTCGCCCTATGGCCCCGGCGACAACCCCAATTGGCTGATCCCCTCAGTCGCGGCGCAGATTCTTGCAGGGCAAGCGCCGCGCACCAGCCTTGGCACCCAGAATTGGGACTATCTCCATATTGTCGACACGGCGCGGGGCGTGCTGGCCGCCGCGCTCACCGACAGTGCACAGGGCGTCTTCAACCTGTCGAGCGGGCGCGCCGTCACCGTGCGGTCAATCGTCGAGCGCATCCGCGACCTTGCCCGTCCGGGGCTGGCGCTGACCTTCGGCGATATCCCTTTCGGCCCCAACCAGATCATGCATCTGGAGGGCGATTGCAGCCGCCTTTCCGCCGCGACAGGCTGGGCGCCCAGCATCGCGATCGAGGACGGCCTTGCCACTGTCGTCGATGTGCTGAGGCAAGCGGCATGAGACTGCCCGCTCTCGACCGTCGCTTCATCGGCTTCTTGCTTGCAGGCGGCATCAACACGCTGTTCGGCTATGGCGTGTACAGCGCCTTGGTGCTGCTTGGCAGCATCCCGCATGTTGCGGTCGTCATCAGCACTGTGGCGGGTGTCCTTTTCAACTTCCTGACCACAAGCGCCGTCTTCCGTTCGCGCGATGTCCGGCGGCTGCCCCGCTTTCTGGCTGTCTACGCGGTGATGATGGGCCTCAACATCCTGCTGTTGGACCTTGCCATGCGCGCTGGACTGGGTCCGCTTCTCGCGCAAGCGGCCATCCTGCCACTCTTCGCCCTCACCTTCCTTGCCATGCGCCGCTTCGTGTTTGCGGCCTCGCCGGAGCAGACATCATGAAGACCATCTCCATCGTGACGCCTTGCTTCAACGAAGCGGATAATGTCGAGGCGTGCCGCGACGCAGTGGCCGCCCTGTTCGCGCCCGGCGCGCCGCTGGAGGGCTACGCGCGGGAACATATCTTCGCCGACAATGACAGCCGCGATGGCACGCAGGATATATTGCGCACCCTCGCCGCCAACGATCCGTCCACGAAGGTCATCCTTAACGCCCGCAACTACGGTCCCTTCCGGTCGAATTTCAACGCCCTGCGCGCCGCGAGCGGCGATGCGGTGGTCGTCTTCCTGCCCGCCGACCTCCAGGACCCGGCCGAGATGATCCCTGAATTCGTCAAGCTGTGGGACAGCGGCGTCGAGGTCGTCGCGGGCGCCCGCGTCAACCGGCAGGAGAGTCTGGCGCTGCGCACTTGCCGGGCCATCTTCTACCGCACCGTCCGCAGCCTCAGCGACATCGACATCCCCCTGAATGTCGGCGAATTCCAGTTGCTCGACCGCAAAGTGTGGGAAGCCGTCGTCAGCCATGACGATCATTACCCCTATATTCGCGGCATCATCGCCTCGGTCGGCTTCCGCCGCGCCATCGTTCCCTATACTTGGGCAGAGCGGCGTTCGGGCATTTCCAAGAATAACCTATCGCGTCTGATCGATCAGGCGCTGAACGGCATCTTCAGCTTCACCAACGTCCCGATGCGCCTGTGCACCTTCGCCGGTATCGCCATGGCAGCGCTCTGCATTCTCTACGCGACGGTTTCGGTTGGCCTTTATATTGCGCGACCAGACCTTGCCCCGCGCGGCACCATGACACTGATCGTCGCGCTCTTCTTCCTGTCGGGCGTCCAGCTCGCCTTCATGGGGATATTGGGCGAATATGTGACCTCGATCCACGCACAGGTCCGCAAGCGGCCGTTGGTCGTCGAGCGGGAGCGGATCAACATGGATGGAGCGATCATGGCTGAAAACCCGGCACATGTCCTTCATCACAAATTGGGCGCGGAGGGGGCGTGACGGGCGCCCTGGCCCTCACCGAGACAACAGACATCCAGCACAACATATCTGCCTCCCTCCCTCTGCGGATGCTGACGGCAGTGCTGGTCGCGCTGTTCGCCCTCGACAATGTGCTGCTGCTGCGTCTGCTGGGCAGTCCACCCTTGCTGGTGACGGCGCTCGCGCTGATCGTGCCGTCGACGCTCGCCATCATAACCTACAGGCTCATGCCCGGCGCTTGTCGGATTGGTCTGCCGACCATTTTAACCTGCCTCGCCATAGCCGCCATCTTGCTGATGCTCGGCGGAGAAGGGCGCCTCTTCTATGCGCCGCCCGACTGGCAGGTCCGCGATGCCGTGCTCGCCGACATGGGCAATCATCGCTGGCCGTTCGATTATTGGCTGGATGGGCGATCGCAGATGCTCCGCGCGCCGGTCGGCATGTACCTGGTGCCAGCGCTGTTTGGCGGCGCGAGCCAGTTCGGGCGCGACTGGATATTGCTGGCGCAAAACAGCCTCGTCCTTGGCCTGCTGCTCGCCCAAGGCACCGCACTATTCGAAAGTCGCCGGACACGCCTGATCGCGCTGCTGGTCTTTGTCGCCTTCAGCGGGCTGGACGTGCTGGGCAACCTGCTTGTCCAACTGCTCAATGGCGAGACGCGGTGGGACCATATCGAGGACTGGGCGGACGGCTATCAATATAGCTCGCATATCACCCAGCTTTTCTGGGTTCCCCAACATGCGATTGCGGGCTGGACCGCTGCGCTGGCCTATCTCCTCTGGCAGCGGAAGCTGGCGCCCATCGGCCTTTTCGCGGCCATCCTGCCTCTGGTGGCTCTCTGGTCGCCGCTCGTCCTCTTCGGCGCATTGCCTTTCGCGCTCTTTGCCGGCTGTCGCACGCTCTCGACCCATGCGTGGAGCTGGCGTGACGTCCTGTGGTGCGGGATTGCGATCCTGCTGGCGATCCCGGCGCTCCTCTATCTGTCCACTGGCGCGGCGGAGGTCGGGGGTGGCCTCAATCCACCCAAGGCCATCGTCTATGTCCTGCTCCTGCTACTTGAAGTGGTGCCCTTCCTCCTTCCGGTGCTGCGGGACTGCGATAACAGGATCGATCGCCCCACTATCCTCATCGCAGGCGCCTGCCTCTTCCTGATGCCGAGTTGGACGATCGGCATGTTCAACGATTTCCAGATGCGAGCATCGATCATGCCCTTGGCGGTCCTGGCTCTGGCCTTCGCTGACTGGGCCGGTCGCATTGATCATCGGCACACAAAGATCATATGCCGGGTGATCGTAGCCCTGGGTGCGGTGACCGGCGGGATCGAAATCGCCAATGCCCTGCGCCTTTCCCCTTCCCCCGTTCCGCATTGCTCGGTCGTTGGAGTCTGGGATCGCCAGATCGGCCGGTCCGCACCATACTCATCCTATTTCGCCGATCGTGACGCGTTCCGCTTCCGGCCCCATCCCGTTGACCGGGTAAGCACCGCCAATCTAGCCCAATGTTGGGACCATCCCTGGCGCATGCCGATCGGCTCGACCGTCAGCCAACAGGCACGGCCATGACCACTCCCATGATCTTTGCGATCTATGCCGGTTTGCTGATCGTCGCGCTGACTACGCCCTATGCGTCGGCCTTTTTGGCGCTGGGCGGGCAACGCCAGCAAATTGTCGACAGGCTCCTGTGCGCATCGCTGCTGGTGGGCGCCATCGTGCTGACGTTCGCCCGGAATGGCGCATTCCCGATGATCGGGGTGTTCGTGCTGATTCCGCTGATCGGACTAGGAATCCCCGCGCTGCTGGGCGGCGCCACCGCCGCGATGCTATTCGCCACGGCCCTCTGGTGGATAGCTTCCCTTCAAATGGGCCTTGTCCCTGCCCTGCTTGGCGCGCTGCTCGCATTGGGTGCCGGATATCTGCCGCGCTGGAAAGGCTCATCCAACGTCAGCAAGGTCCAGCTGCTGCCGGCCATGATCCTTTGCGGCGTCATCGGCCTTGCGATGGGGCTGCTCACCACACCGTTCGAAGCGTCCGATACCATCTATCTCGCCTGGCATCACTGGGGCGCCTATCTTGCACCGGTCGAGGCGTGGCGCGCCGGGGGCGTGCCGTATCGCGATTTTCCGATCCAATATGGCATCGGTCCTACCCTGCTGCTGATGGCAAGCTGCGGACAGGATTGCTGGCGGGGCATGTACGACACCGCGATCGTTGCCAATGCGCTCTATTTCGCCACGCTTTGCGGCAGCGTGATCCTGCTGACAGTCCCGCTGTCCAGAGGCGTTCGATGGCTTGCGCTGCTTGCCATGTTCTGCGCCGCTTATTTCTGGACCGGCTTCCCGAGCGTTTTTGCCGGTCCGGTCATGACGCCTTCGGTGGCGGGTCTGCGCTTCTTGTCGATATCCGCATTGCTGCTGCACATAATATATACCGAACAGAGCAAGGTCAGGCGCGGCTGGATCGGCCATGTCTTATGGCTGATCGACCTCTTCTGGTCCCCTGAAGCGGCATTTTTCGGGACGCTGATCTGGTGGCCCTACCTCGCCCTGCGCGATGCCGAAGGAGCGAGCGGATGGCGAGCGGCCATCATCGCGCTGGCCAGAGGCGGCTTGCGGGGTCTGGGCGCGCTGGCCTCTGGCCTTGCCGGGCTCGCGCTGACATTATGGCTTTTGTCGGCCAGAACCATCCAACTATGGGAATTCCTCGCTTATATCCAGCATCCGCCCGGCGCGCTGCCCATCAGCCCGGCGGGCACCATCTGGATAGCCTTGGCCTCAATCGCCCTTGCCGTGCCCATGCTGGCGCGCCACGGCCTGTCTTCCCACGCCCGCTCCCTCTACCCCTGTCTGCTCGGACTTCTGGGCGCTAGCAGCTATTTCATCAGTCGCAGCCACGACAATAATATCCTCAATCTGTTCCCGCTGCTGATCCTGTTGTTGCTGGCCATTTTGGCAAAGGGAGAAGACGGTCGCGCATCGACGACGCAGTTTGTCCGATCCTTCGTGCATAGCGGTTTCGCAGCGATGATCGCCCTTGTGGTGATGTTCAATTTTGCACATTGGCGCGAGGGCGCAGCTCGATCCGGTCTGCTGACCCTTGGTCCGGCGCGGCTGATCGCCCGCTTTGCGCCGGATCACAAGAACAGGCCCAATTTCCTGTCGCCGGATGCCGTAGCAGGGCTGGAATATCTGCGCGGCCGGCACGCCGGCATGGTCGTGCTGCTCGACGGCAACAAACTCATGCCGCGATCTCCGACCAGCTCTTCCTGGAACGGCGTCAACAATATCGCCAATTTCGAACCGCTGCCAGAACCGATGATCCAGCATTATATCGAGCGCGGCGCGGCCGCCTACCATCGTGCAGGCTGGATATTGGCCGACGAAGAGCATGGCCGTTGGTTGGCGGCCTTCAACAAGGTTTATGACGTGAGCGAACAAAAATCTTTCGGCAAATATCGCGCCTATTATTTGACCCCGCGCCGTCAGAAGGTGATTACAAGTAATAAATTTCAGTCAGTGCGCCCCTCAATCGGGTAAGCGTAGAGCCCGGAGCCGCTCAATGAGCCAATTATCTGCTAAGGGCATATAGCGGGGAAGAACTATGCTGACTGCGATTAGGAAAAGGTTCACTGCAAACGCAGAAACAGTTCAGCCCGGGCGACTGTTTGACCCGCGATCTCGCATGATTTACGCGCTGATTCTGCTCTGGTTGGCAGTGTGCCTGTGTATTTTCGCTTTCACCAGCTTCACCATAGGCACGAGCGCCTTTCCCACAATGTTTCTTTGCCTTTGCTGGGTCGCCGGCTGCGGGCTTCTTGCTCGGCGATATCGAATGGAACGTACGGCGCTGCTGCTAGAGGCGTTCGCCATTCCCGCCATAATCGGCGGCATGGGCTTAGTGTCGATCATTGCGATCGCCGCGATCAGCGGCCCCTTTGTGGACAGCGCCCTGGTACAGATTGACGCCCGGCTTGGATTCAACTGGCTTGCTTTGTACAACTTCCACGCCGATCGCCCATGGCTAATCAGGATATCGTATCTCGTTTATTGGTCGTTTTCGTTCCAGACGATCCTGGTTCCGTTCATGCTCTGGCTCTGGCGACGCGACGAAATGATATGGCGGTACATCGCTGCTTTTGCACTCGCACTCATACCCACAATCCTTATATTTCCGTTTGTTCCGGCCGAAGGGGCGTATAATTATTTCAACCTTCCGCTCGATGGCCTCGACAATGCGCAGTGGAAATTCGCTCCTTACATCGAAGGTTTGAGGAACGGTACGATACGCGACATGACGCGCGCCTCTGCTGGGCTGATCGCCGTGCCTAGCTTCCATGCGGCAGCAGGCGTTCTGTTCCTCTGGGCGGCCGCCGGAATACCGATAATTCGATGGCCCATGATCGCACTCAATATCGCGATGATATTCACGGCATTAGTGATCGGAGCGCATTATCTAACGGACATCATTGCGGGAGTTTCGGTGGCATTGATCGCAATCAGATTGGCGCCCTCACTCTTGGGCGAAACATCTGACGCTCACGTTCGCGAGACCCAATTGAAACTGACTGCAATTTGAAGCTTCCTGGAATATACGCGCACTCAGCTTCGAAATTTTTGACTTCGATGGTACAATGGTAGGCCAGACCATAATTCGGCAAGGCATCAAACGGAATCGCCCTGTCCGAGCCGCGCGACGAGCGCCCTTAATCCCTCAACCGGGACCAGTGTCGCATTTCCGAGCTTCAACGTGCCGATTTCGCCTTCCGCGATCAATTCATAGAGCTTGCTGCGGCTGATCCCCAGCATCCGGCATGCCATGGGAATGCGCACGGTGATCGGTTCGAAGGATTCCCTTACGGGAAGATCCGGATTTTTCAGCGGTCGATGTTCACGGCTCATCTTCACCTCCTCAAGCCTATGGACGGGGTCAGCCCGAACGCAAATGACCGGGTACACCTGCCATTGCTCGGCGCTCCAGGCCGACCATGTTGCTACCTATCGCCGCGTTTTTCCCCGCGCGAGTGGCTGGGACAATCCGGGAAGTCATGCGACGGCGGTGCGCCCTCCTGAGACATATTCCGGCATCATCCCGTGATCGAAGGGAGCAGACTCGCGTGACCTCCTTGAGGATCGCTGCCACCGACTTGCGCTTGGCGAACCATTGCCGCCTGATTTTCCGGAGCAGCCTGGCGGCTTCCACTTTGTCGAGGAGGATGGCGCGGGTCGACCAGCGATAGGGAAATGCCAGCCGGTTGAGCTCGTCCAATATGCCCGGAAATGTCGCGGTGGGAAAGCCGCAGACGGTGAGTATCCGCAGATGCTGATCGCCCAGGCGCGGCGCGAGGCCACCCACGAGTTGCTGATCGGCGAGGACAGCATCCAGATAGACGGGCGTTTCGGGGACGCGCACCGTCTGGCGCGTGGTCGATATCGTACTGTGGAGATAGGTGAGCGCGGCCCGGTCATCGAGCCAGTGCAATTCAGGAAGAAGGCTTCGAGCAGCTGTCCGATCCGGCCGGTCCGGTCGACAAATTGCGACAGCCACTCCTTGGGATCCGCTTTCCTCCCGTCCCCTCCCTCGTAAAGCCAGCCCTCGGCGCGGGCAGTCTCGTCCGCCGGCGGCATCCAGAGCAGGGTCAGGAAATAGGCGCTCTCATAATGGGCCCCCTCTTCCCTGAATTGCTCCTCCCGTTCGCGATCGACAAGCGCGGACGCCGCGTCAGGAAATGTGCTTCCGGGATATTCGATGGCGGGCACGCGCTGCGCCTCGGTGAAGATCGTCCAACCCGATCCCAGGCGGCGCAACGCGCTGTTGAGCCGCGCGGCCACGGCGAGCAGTTCCGCCGGCGTCGAGGAATCGAGATCGGGACCGCGAAAGCACGCGGTCCGCTGGAAGGAGCCCTCCTTGTTGAGGACGATGCCCGGCGCGACCAACGCGGCCCAAGGCAGAAAATCGGCCAGGCTCGCCGCTTTCTCTCGATGTTCGCTGAGCGACATCATGGCTTCATCACCGCCGGATAGCGGACATGCTGACGCGCGACCTCGACGAACTGGAGATTGCGGCGGCCGATCCAGACGCCAACTGCATGTCCGGTGAGGGCAAGGACGGCACCGACGATCCATAATCGCAGACCAATGCCCACCGCGCCCGCCAATGTTCCACTGATGATGGCGAGCGCGCGGGGCACACCGCCCAGCAGGATCGGGTCGGTGAGCGATTTTTGAACAGGCACCTCATAGCCATGGGGAAGTGATGTCATCAGATCAGCGCTCCCCCGCCAAAGGAGAAGAAGGACAGGAAGAAACTCGACGCGCCAAAGGCAATGGACAGGCCGAAGACGATCTGGATGAGACGTCTGAACCCGCCCGACGCGTCGCCGAAGGCGAGCGCCAGGCCGGTCGAGATGATGACGATCACCGCGACGATGCGCGCGACCGGGCCCTCGATCGATTCCAGGATCGACTGCAACGGCGCTTCCCAAGGCATGGAAGACCCAGCAGCATGCGCGGGGAAAACGAGCGCGATCGCCAGCGCTGCCGCGAGCGCAGGGCGATTCAAACCGCGAAGCGGAGGCAAAGGAAACAAGGTCATTGCCGATTTCCTTCGGCCCGGATGCGAAAGTCGCCACGGGCATCGAGGCCATCGACCCATGCCAGTTCGGCAAGCCGCCGGCCGGCGCCATCGCGCGCCAGCACGGCGACAAGATTGATGGTCTCGGCGATCAGCGCGCGGGGCACGGTGACCACAGCTTCCTGGACCAGTTGTTCGAGCCGCCGCAGGGCGCCCAGCACCGAACCGGCGTGGATTGTGCCCACCCCGCCCGGATGCCCGGTGCCCCAGGCTTTGACGAGATCAAGGGCCTCTGCCCCACGCACTTCCCGGATCGGAATACGATCCGGCCGCAGCCGCAGCGCCGATCGCACGAGTTCGCTCAATGTGGCGGCGCCGTCCTTGGTGCGCATGGCGACAAGATTGGGCGCGGTGCATTGCAGTTCGCGCGTGTCTTCAATGAGGACCACACGGTCCCCCGTCCTGGCGATTTCTGCAAGCAAGGCATTGACCAGGGTCGTCTTTCCTGTCCCCGTCCCTCCCGCAACCAATATGTTTGCGCGCGAAGCGACCGCGGCTTCGAGCACCGCGGCCTGATCGGCCGTAAGAATGCCGGAAGTCACATAATCGGCGAGGGTGAATACCGCGACTGCAGGCTTGCGGATGGCAAAGCAGGGCGCGGTGACGACCGGCGGGATCAAACCTTCAAAGCGCTCTCCGCTCTCCGGCAATTCCGCCGATAGCCGGGGCGAGAGCGGGTGGACCGTTGCGCCCACATGATGGGCTACGAGCCGGACGATCCGTTCCGCGACCTCGCCCGATAATGTTTCGCCGGTATCCGCCATGCCTTCGCCCAATCGGTCGATCCAGAGGCACCCGTCAGGATTGAGCACGACCTCGATGATGACTGGATCGGCGAGCCACTCAGCAATTTTCGGACCAAAGCCCGATCGGAGCATGCGCACGCTCCGTTGAAGCTGTGGCCGCAATATGGCTGGCACGGACATGGGTGGTTCCCTGAATAGGCCCAGCGCATCAACGCCGGGTCGGCTTGGGGACACACAAGAAGACCTCATCTGCCGCAGTTGCAACAGCCCGTTTGCGCCATCGTATCCTGGCGTAGAAAGACAGGGAAACGGCGGACCATCGGCCCCCATCCCGCCGGGGTGGCTTCACCGCCAGTGTCAGCGCTGTCGATCAGCGCGATCGCGAGCGGAATATGTCGCAGAAGCTGAAATGACCCTCGAACAGGGCGCGCATCGCCAGCGCCGTGCGCGAACTCACATCGTAACGCTCCCGGATCATCTTCTGGTGCTGGCTGACTGTCAGCTTGCTGATCCCCAGGATGCGGGAAATTTCCCAGTCCGTCTTTCCCCGCGCCGTCCAAAGTGCGCACTCGATCTGCCTGTCCGTCAGCGGCTCCCCGGCCAAAACCGGTTTCCGGCCGGAAAGCGGATCGGCGCGCTCCAGGGCAAGTTCTCCCACCAATGCGCAGACCACAGCATGTCCTGGGGCAGGCTTTGAAGCGCCCCGGGTTTCCCGGAGGCAGTTTCAATTGGGTCATGCCACCATATCGAGGGTCTCGTTGGCTGCATAGTAGTTGGCCTCGGCCTCAGCAGGCGGAACGTGTCCGATAGGTCCGAATAGGCGATGGTGGTTGAACCAATCGACCCAGCGCAGGGTTGCCATTTCCACTGCCGACGGGCTCGGCCATGATCGCTGCCGCCAGATGACCTCGGCCTTGTAGAGGCCGTTGATCGTCTCGGCCAAAGCATTGTCGTAACTATCGCCGGCGCTACCGACTGACGGCACGAGGTTGGCTTCGGCGAGGCGCTGGGTGTAGTTCATGGCAAGGTATTGAACGCCCCTGTCGCTATGGTGGATCAGCCCGTCATCAGGACCGGGCCTGCGGGCATGGATCGCCTGTTCCAGAGCATCGAGGACGAAGCCGGCGGTAGCCGAGGTGCTGACCTTCCAGCCCACGATACGCCGAGCGAAGGCATCGATCACGAAGGCCACGTAGACGAACCCTGCCCAGGTGTGGACGTAGGTGAAGTCGACCACCCACAGAGCATTGGGCTGACTGACGCGGAACTCGCGGTTGACCTTATCCAGTGGGCATGGCGCCTTCGGATCGCTGACCGTGGTGATAGTCTTCTTGCCCCGCCGCACCCCTGCCAGGCCCATGGCGGCCATCAGCCGTTCCACCGTGCACTTGGCGATCTCCACGCCTTCGCGCCGCAACTGGTGCCAGACTTTGCGCGTGCCGTAGAGGCCAAAGCTGGCTTCATGGACGCGCTTGATCTGTGCCCGCATCTCGTCATCGCGCCGAGCCCGGGCAGGACGCCTGCCAGGATCGGCAAGGCGGGCAGCGTGCTCGTGATATGAGGACGGGGCGATCGCCAGTTCACGGCAGATCGGCTCGATACCCAGGTCCTCGCGATGGGCGTCGATGAACGCCATCATCATCTGCCGTGGCGGTCGAGCTCCGCCATCGCAAAATACGCGGAAGCCTTGCGCAGAATCTCGTTGGCCCGTCGCAGCTCCTTGACCTCCCGCTCCAGCAACTTGAGGCGCTCACGGTCACTGGTGGACTGCGCCGCTGGTCGTGCAGCCAACCTTCCCAGCGATCGAGGTCAACGCCGCCCACTCCGACAGGTAATCCCCTCGATGCTCATCAACCATCCGCACTGCACGGTCGCGAAACTCAGGCGAAAACTTGTTCCTTGTAGCGTTCATTGTAGCTCCTTCTCACAGATAGGAGCCTCCGGGAAACCCGGGACGCTTCAAGGCGACGCTATCATCAGAAGCAACGGTAATCACGCCCATTGCGTGTCACAGGGACGGAGTGGGCGCATTTAGCCACCTCATCCATTTGACCAGGCCAGTCATGGCGTCCGTAACAGACGCCGAGGGTAAGGCGGCTTTACTGGCAGCGGGCGGACACGAGCTTAAAGGTCCGTTCCTAAAGCGCTAATCGATAGAACCAGATATCCACTTTTTGCCCTCTGGCTATCATGCCACAATGCCACTATTGGGGTGCGTCAGCACCATTTAGGGAACAAAAATATGTCAAAGAGTGCCATCGTTACCGGAATCAGCGGCCAAGATGGCGCATATTTGGCGGAAAATCTGCTCGACCGCGGGTATACGGTCTATGGGACATATCGGCGGACCAGTTCGGTCAATTTCTGGCGGATTGACGAGCTTGGAATTTCCAATCATCCCCAGCTTAAGCTGGTCGAATATGATCTTACCGACATGGGGTCGGCAATCCGACTGATCGAAACGTCAGAAGCGACCGAGGTCTATAACCTTGCTGCGCAAAGCTTTGTTGGGGTATCGTTCGATCAGCCCATCACCACGGGTCAGATCACGGGTTTGGGCGCCGCCTATCTGCTGGAGGCGATCCGCACCGTCAACAAGGACATCCGTTTCTACCAGGCTTCCACCTCCGAGATGTTCGGCAAGGTCCAGGCCATCCCGCAGAGAGAGGACACGCCTTTCTACCCGCGCAGCCCCTATGGTGTCGCCAAGCTCTATGCCCATTGGCTGACGGTCAACTATCGGGAAAGCTTCGGTATCTTTGGCACCAGCGGCATCCTGTTCAATCACGAGTCCCCCCTGCGCGGTCGAGAGTTCGTGACGCGCAAAATCACCGACACCGTTGCAAAGATTGCCCAGGGCAAAGCAGAGCTCCTTGAACTTGGCAACCTCGATGCCAAGCGCGACTGGGGCTATGCCAAGGATTATGTCGAAGGCATGCGGCTGATGCTGCAGCATGACGTGCCTGACACCTATGTTCTTGCCACCAATCGGACGGAAACGGTCCGCCACTTCGTCGAACTGGCGTTTGCCCAAGCGGGCATTTCGCTTGAATGGTCGGGCAAGGAAGAAAATGAAATCGGTGTGGATCCGCGAAGCGGCAAAACCCGAGTTCGCATCAATCCTGCCTTTTATCGACCCGCAGAAGTCGATCTGCTGATAGGCGATCCCGGCAAGGCGGAGCGCGATCTGGGCTGGAAGCCCCACGTACAACTCGAAGAGCTCGCGCGCCTGATGGTGGAAGCCGATATGCGACGTAACGATGCGGGCTGGTCGTTCTAATGCGAGTGGCGCTGACCGGGGCGACTGGGTTTACCGGTCGTTTCGTCACCTCTGCCTTGGAAAAAGCAGGGCTGACGTCGGTGGCGCTGCACGTTGATCTGCGCGACAAAGACGCTGTCGATGAGGCAGTCGATGCGACAGACTTTGACAGCATTATCCATCTGGCCGGCCGCGCCTTCGTCAATGCGGCTGATTGGCGGCCTTTCTATACAATCAATCAGCTTGGAACGCTGAACCTGCTTGATGCCGTGGCGCGAAAAAGGCCCGGCGTGCGGTGCATCATCGCATCCAGCGCGCAGGTGTACGGTCCACACGCCGAAGGCCTGATTTCAGAAGAAGCTCCCACCAATCCGACAAACCATTATGCCCTGAGCAAATGGGCCATGGAATGTGGTGCCGGGCTTTGGCGGGACAGGTTGGAAATCGTCGCGACACGGCCATTCAATTATACCGGAGTGGGACAGGATACCCAGTATCTGATACCGAAGATCGTCGACCATTTTCGACGGCGGGCCGATATAATCGAATTAGGCAACACCTGGGTCCGTCGCGATTTCGGCGATGTCCGTTCGGTTGCGGACGCGTATGCTGGTCTTGTGCGGGCGGCTGCCGTCCCACCCGTCGTCAATATCGCTACCGGAACCGTATATTCGATCGGCGATATCTTGGACCACCTTACAGCGCTGAGCGGCCATCATATCGATGTGCAAGTCAATCATGCTTTCGTGCGCAAAGGTGATGTAGAGGTTCTTGGTGGAAGCGCAGCGAGACTTCGTGGAAATCTTCCGGATTGGCAACCGATACCGCTAGGCGATACATTAGAATGGATGTATAACGCAAAAGATAGCGAATAAGATATCCATAATATTCTCGCGGCATTATGGGTCAATATGATTAGCAAGGTAACGTGTCTGGTTGCGTAGATGATATCTTTTGAAAACGTCTCGAAAACCTATCATATTCGGAAGTTCCGAAAGAATGTGCTAAGCGGCCTGAGCTTCGAAATTCCAACCGGTTCAAGCGTTGGCATATGTGGTGCAAACGGCGCCGGCAAGTCAACGCTTATGCGTTTGATTTCGGGCGTGGAATCGCCAACTTCAGGAAAGATCACTCGAACCGTCTCCTGCTCCTGGCCAATAGGATATTCGAGTTGCTTTCAATCCAGCCTGACCGGAGCGGACAACGCACGTTTCATTGCAAGGATCTATAATAAAGACATCCAGCAGTTACTGGATTACGTCGAGGATTTCGCACAGCTAGGCCCTTATTTTTTTCAACCTATCTACAGCTACTCGGCCGGCATGTTGGCCCGCTTGGCGTTCGGAGTATCGCTAGCGATCGAATTTGATTGCTATCTGGTCGACGAGGTCACAGCCGCCGGCGATGACCGCTTCCGCCAACGATGCGAGGAAGCCCTTCATTATCGCCGCTCCACCGGAACTTTGCTGATGATCAGTCACGATCCCAACACGCTGCGATCATATTGCGAGCGGGGCGCCGTTCTGAATAACGGTCAGTTGACCTTCTTCGATACGATTGATGAGGCCATCTCCGTCCACATGCAGAATCAGGCAAGCTGACACTTTTCGAAATAATTTGACGGAATGAGCCGTCCCAGGAACATGGCGAGGATTCGGAATTGAAAATATTGTATATTTCTGTCCACGCCGTCTTGGAAGATGACGAGGTCAGACTTTTCAAGTCTCTCGGTCATGATGTATTCACTCTTGGTGTGAACTTCGGATTTTCGGCGATAGAGCCGTTCCGCGACACCATATTGCCTAACGAGATTGAAGAAGGAATGCTCGAAGCCTTCCATAACATGGGGGGGCACTTTCGCTACGGCGCGCAATATGCCGGCGGAACGATCATCCCATCTGATTTCATCGATCTGTTTGATGTCATCGTAGTTATGCACGATCTAGCCTTCATCCAGAAATTCTGGACCGAACTTTCCCGACGTCCTGTGATCTGGCGCACAATTGGTCAGAATATTGATGGTAGTGAAGCAGCAGCAGCCGATCTGCGGGCACGTGGCATGCATGTCGTGCGCTACTCGCCCGTCGAAAGAAATGCTATCGGCTATTGCGGTGAAACAGCCCTCATCCGCTTCGGCAAGGATCCGGAGGCGTATGGACCATGGACCGGTCATTCGGTCCATATCCTGTCCTTCTGCAATACGCTGGCGCAGCGATACCCTTCTTTGGCGGCTAATTATGTGGAAATCACGCGGGGATTTCCATCCATGCTGGGCGGGATCGGCAATGAGACTCTGCCCGGCCATATCGGGATGCTGACACCGCAGCAGCAGGCGGATCATTATAACGCATGCCGAACCTATTTATACTGTTCCGGCGCCGAAATTCCCTACACGCTCAATTTCATGGAAGCGTTGATGACCGGAATGCCGATCGTAGCCGTCGACTTTGCACCTACCCACAGATTTTACGAAATACCCCACTTGCTTTCGGGCGGCGCTGGGATCGTTGTCAGCACAATTGACGATGCGCGTCGCGCCGTAGAGGCATTACTCAATGATGAACCCTATGCACGCATGGTCAGCGAAAAAGCGCGTGCCAAGGCCGTTGAACTTTTCTCAACCAAGCATATCGGTAAGCAATGGGACGAACTATTCCTTAAAGTGATATGAGGCAATACGACTGGAAGCTACCGGCATTACATTCCACCGACTGAGAATATCGGTCATCTGCCTCGCGATCAATGATCTGCCGCTGGTCTCACCCGCTCTCCCCTCGACGGAAGGCCTGCCCGGCAATCAGGCAGGCCATCCATCCTATCAATGCCAGTTCCTGTCAGAACAGCTCCTCGGCCGGAACCGTTTCAATCAGACTCTCTTCCAATCCACTGTCCTTCATTTCGGAAGAAGGCACAAAGGAAACGGAGGTCAAGCGCAAGCCAAGCGGCCTCGGATCCTCATTAAGCCCTAACGATATCGGGCTGACTGGATCGACCCCGCTCAATGTCACGCGGTGAATACCCGGCTCGCCAGCAATGATCAGTGGAAACGAGATCTCTTGGTTCTCCCCCGGGATGACCTGCATCTCTACCGATGCTTCATCATTGACCGCATAGCACAGCGACACGCCGACATCTTCATAGGTTCCGGGTAGCACTTCTGCATGGATGACCGGAATTTGAGCCACATCTGTTGTCTGGCAGGCAAAAGTCACCGCGGCGTTCGCCGACCAGCGACCCTCTGGTTCCCAATCATGCCATCCGTCCAACATAAGCAACTTCCCGCCCGCATCATCAAAGGTCAACAGTTCAAGACCGAGCAGTTGCACCCCAAGACGCCGATAGTCCGAATGCGCTTCGCTTCGGCTTGGCCAGTTCAGATTATTGGGTACCAACCGAATATCGATCTCGCCACGGCTATTTGCCGCAGCCTCCAGCGGGACGAGTATCCGATGCTGCAAGGCAGTTCCGCCGGGCATTTGGGCTTCTGCGATTTTAGCGCCGCCGGTGGCGAAGACCGCTATGCAGTCGTCCTGCCGGTCGCTACCGATGCGGGAAAGATCGAGCAAAAGAACACAATCTCCCAAGACGTCCGGGTCAACAGCAAAGCAAATGCGCCCCGTATCTGCAATTGACCATATGCCTGCGTCGTCCTGTTGGTGCCAGCCACCAGACAGCATGTGTTCCGGAAGCGGCTGTCGGTCAGGACTTGATCCCGGACGAATGAACTGGCCCGGAGTAATCGGGGGCCATTTTTGGCTGGGTAACAGCATATGCTGGCTAAAGCTCATCATGCTGATGAAGAAATCTGCATTCCCGGCATTCTTCTCCCCAGCCTCAAAGAGAGAAATGTTCAACGGATCCGATTCAGTCAAAAGAGAGGTAGGAATTTCCATGTCTACCATCATCGGAACGTCATCCTGCAATTCTATCGCGGATGTACAATGGTCGTTGACGAACAATGATATCATCATTGGATGCTCGGAGGAAGCATGGGGCGCGTCAATGATGAATTGCATCCTAACAGGGCGGTCCAACCGGAAACGCGCAACACCAAAAGCCAGATTTAGACAGTTGTTTTGAGCATGAACACCGTCTCCACCATGGGGCGATCCGATCCGACAGAAGGGCCGGAAATCATGTATCCTCTTTTCCGGAACCACGGACGGGCGATGTATCGTTTCGGTAAGTTGCCGGGGGAGATCGACCGATGGTCCAATTTGCAGGGCAGCACGAATGTCCTCTCGCGTACTGAACAATATAGCGGCGTCCCCGGCCTGGGATCGCTTTTCAACCATGAATGCGCTAAGACCGATACCTAAATGCCTCACATCCTGGGAATTAGAGAAAATATCGCGAACAGAAAAGGCATGTTCACCAATCATTTCTATGACCAGACAGTCATTTTTGCTGAGAATTTCATGCGAGATTATCACGCGGTTGATCAACATATCCGCCGTCTCATCTCCAACTGCAATAGGCGGAAATTCCCACGATCCTACGACTTGATCATTGGCGCGCACTTCATAACGAAGCCTTTCGCGGTTTGGCTTCAAAACTTTGGCCAGGACGGTGAGAATGACGTCCTCGTCTGGAATGTGGGCGAACCGCAATTCGATGGTCCCAATAGTCGACTTGGCCCATCGTCCCCACGCTTCAGAGCCATACCATCCCGACGGCAGATAAGCCGCGCCATCACCATGATTGCCAACCAAGGCAATGTCGCCCAGATTGTAGACGGCGGCAGGGCGTTCTGTCATGTCGCCGGCCAGAGCCTCGATGATATTGTCAGCCGTCTCGCTCCAAGAGGTGATAATGAAATTTTCCCTGATTTCTGCTTCTCGGCGCGCCCGGGATGTCGATGACGTGGAATAATGCTGAATCATGGATGCCCAGCGGATGCGGTCAAACGGATCAATCAAATCCGTAAGCTCCGGGGCGATTTCCTTCATCGACGACCTATTGGAAGACAGACAAATCTTGCCGTGCGCCAAGCTTTCGCCGACCGGCAGCCCCCAGCCCTCATAAAGCGAGGGATAGGCAGTCATCAGAGCTTTGTCATAAAGCCAGTCCAGCGAGCTATCGTCGATATTGTTCAAAATATGAATATATGAATTGATCCTTGGATCATTACGCATGACGTGGGCGGTTTCGGCACCATTCCATGAAACCCCGCCAACGATCACAAGATGAGGGCAGGCATCACCCATCCTTTCCCGTAGGATGAGCCAAACATCGTAGAGCAGACCGTAATTTTTGCGGAGGTGAATCCCTCCCACGCTCAATACAAACGGACGGTCACGGAAAAATTCCCGCGCCCGCATTCCTTCTGGAGTAGATTTCGATTCCAGCGCACCCACTTCATCGGCCAGACGGATTTTGGCGACGGCCGGCATGGTGATCCTATATTTTTCGCCAAAGGCAGTAACGTCTCGACGTGTGCTTTCCGAGTAGACCAGCAAACGATTAGAGTGCGCGAGAACTATCGCACAATTCTTCTCCCAACGTTCCCCATACCCGGCCTCATACCAATGAGGGAACAGTGCAGGAGTCATGTCATGCATCAATACTGACAAAGTCAATCCGTGATCTCTCGCAAAATGAGAGAGTTCCATGGCATAATCCGAATTCAGCATCCAACTGCTACCGACAGCGATGATGTTACTGCCCGCAGAAAATATAAGTTTTTTTCGTCTTTTCACTTTCTGAGATTTAAGGCTTACCATATAAGCGCTCAAGACATCTCTTTCGATAATGTCCCTCGGTATTTCAATAAACCCTATTTCATTAGTATAGAAAACGAAATGGACCGTTATGTCCGTTCTTCTAATGAATTCTGCTCCTATCGATCTTTCTACCCTGACTATACCTGATAACATATTAGCATTGTTGGCCCATGTCGTGATATCAAGTATAACATCACCGCTACGGCGAATCTTGGCAGCAGAGCTGCTTCCTTCATTCTCATCTTTCGCAAGGCCGCCTGCAAAACGTTGCAGGACGTCGTCATATACTGCTCGCGTTTGCCTTACATGATTTTCCCAAGAGAATTGTTCCCTGACATGATTTGCCAGGTCAAGGGCTTGCGCAGGAGCAAGGGGCCTATCCCACGCTTCGAGAACAGCTGCGCGGATGGATTCCGAGCAGGACGGATCGCAATAACGCGCACGGTCTCCGATATATTGGTGCTCGCCGGACCGATCACTGAGCACCATGTTGGCTCCGGTCGCAGCAGCCTCAAGTGCTGTCAGTGGCGCGCCTTCCACCCAACTTGGCAAAACAAACACGCGGGCACCAGCGATCGCAGAACGAAGCATATCCGAATTCGGCTCTAAGCGGTCTATCATGATGACACCCGGACCACCAAAGCGCCTAATCAGATCGGCATATTCAGGATGTGCATTATGGCCGATCAGCACGATTGGCAGACCGCTGTCCCTCAAAGCATTCACCAGCATCAGCTGGTTTTTGCGAGGCTCCACCCTGGCAACGCAGATGACATAATCCTGCAACCCATAGGCCTCCCGAAACAGGTCGCTGGATGCATTCTGGAAATGGGCGGCGTCGACCGGGTTACGGACAAGATAGTCGGTGGCACCCACATCCCCGACAAAATTTTTGAAAGCGCTCCGCTCGCGGTCGCTCAAATAAATCAGGCCATCGGCCAATTCCGCAATTTCAGTCGCCATGTCCCGATAGCCAGGCTCTGGATCAATCGACGGATACAAGTTCAACCGCTCGCGATGAACTTGCACATAGTGCCGTACCATCGCTTCTGCGTCGCTGCCCGATTCAGCCCTCCGGAAGGCACGAAATATATCGGCCTGCCAAAGCGGAGCTTCCGAAAGGTCAAGGAAGATCGGCGAAAACACCAAGGGCTTGGCCAACCGCTTGGCTTCCCGAGCAATACGCAGCGCAGTTTTCGGCTGCCAGATATTGAAACCATGGACTATGTCAGCAGATGGCATGATCCGGTCATGATGAACTGTTGCCGCAACAGACAACGACCGGAGCGCCTGCGCTGTTGCTGGAACACGTCGGCTGGGGCCTCCCAATGTAGTATCTTCAAGCCCATGAGTAACAAGTGAGACGCTATACCCCCCCCTCGAAGACGTGCCTGCATTTGCTAAAAGTGAAGTAGGGGCTACTTGCTGGAATAGCGTGCAGAACAACTTGTCATGTTCGTTCGCCCAACGATCCCAGGTGACATGCTCTACTGAGGCTCGCAATTTCAACCGCCTATCGCGCAAGCTCATCAGAACTGCACGAAGAGAAGCCGCATCTCCCTTTTCAAAGGGAATATGGGGGAAGTCGGATACCCAGCCGACATCCGAAGCGATGACCTCGACACCAGACGCCAGCGCCTCCAGCACGCTCATTGGGCCGCCCTCATTGAACGCGGGCACCAGAACATAGTCCATCGATTGGTAAAATGCGGGAAGGTCGACTTCGTTGATATGCTCGGCAACGCCGGGCCACCCTTCACCCGTGAAATGCCAATCTATGTCCGGCACATCCATCACTTCACGCACAAGTGCCTCGCCCTTGCGCCCGGTATGGTAGGTGCGGCCAACAACGGCGATCCTGATTTTAGGTCGAAAAGCATCGATATCGACGCCCGGCATGATGCAACTGGATTGAGCAACGCCAAGAGTATCTATCAATTTGAGGGTGGCACGGGACATGGCGATCGCGTGATCGACTTCCAGAGCGGCAGCATCAAAGCGGGCGGCGGCCGCTGCATCCTCCTCGCGATGGGTGAACAGCGCAACCTCGATCGGCGAAACCCTCGCGTGGCGACACCCGTAGGTTATGTAATATTGAACCGAGGCGGTTGGATCCGGATCTTTGCCATAAGTGACATAGGGCAAGCGGTCGGCGATTTCCTTTGCCAGCCTCTCTAATATCCATCCGGTGTCAGAGATCACGATATGCACGGACAACCGCGGCTTTCTCCACTGACCAATTTCACCACTCATGGTAGTCATCCATGCACCAACCCCTGACACAAAAATTCCATGCTATTTTGATATGTACCCGATTACTAGTCATTTTTTGCCATACCACGAGCAGAAACACTCCCCAAGCTAGGAGACTTTGGGGCTGCCGATATAACCGCTTCGGGACGGCAACTGATACAGTTGCGGTCTTCATCGATCATGGCATATACCCGCGACCACGGAGTCCAAATCGGTCTGCGGGACGGCTGCGTATCGATGAAGGTCGGCGGTTCGCCCCCGATCTCCTCCGCCTGTCTCCCGGCGTTCGAGAGTGTAGATCAGGCTCTCGCCGTTTGCGTGCCGCTTCGCCACCTTGCGGGCGGTAACATCCCGCGCTGCCCCTGCTGGCATGTTGGACTCCCCCTCGGCGAGAGAATATTTACGGCACCGAGGATATCTTCCCAAATCGCCTATTGCAGCGGAACTGAAACGACCTTGTAATTAAGAATGCAATGATGCGTAGACGAGACGCGCTTGGACTTCGGGCGAGAAAGGAATATCAGCGACGCTGGAGAGATGTTCGTAGTTACTCCTTGAATGCTGCGCGGGCCGCACATGGTTGGATAGCTTCCCGTACTACTGTTTAAGTCGTTGCGCTCGATCACCATCGGTCCCGTCAGCTTGTCCACGTTGAGCGCAAGCATCGCGCCCCTGACCTTGTTATCCGTCACCGCCCCCCCGAAGGCCGGCGCTTCATACCATGGTGCCGATCCGATCATGATGCCAAAACCACAGCGATACTGCGGACCGCAGTCGATCATATTGCGCGCGACCTTAGCACCGGTAAAGTCGCCACTGGTAGTTTTGGGCCATGCCTGCAGCATGATTTCCGCGAATGAGCCACCTTCTTCCGTGCCACTATGACTGAAATGATTGTTCGTGACCGTGCAGTCGACACAGCTTCCAAAAATGAGCTGTACGTCGGTATTGTCACGAAAGCGGTTGTCAGTCACCTGAAATCGCCTGGCGTTGTGGATAGTAAGACCATCGGCCCAACGCAGATTCACGTTATGCGCTCCGTTCCCTGTGAAGGCATTATTTCTGATGACGCTGCCTGTGCCCGATCCATATTCTACCGCTGTATAGCAAGCCATGTCTCGGAACACGGATCGCGTGATCAAAACATTATCTCCATTTATCCTCAGTCCGCCCGCCATCGGCCTCTCCTTGTCGGACGCACAGCGTTTTTTGGACAATCCAGGGTCACTCAGGCGCGTCCCTTGGAATACCAGACCATCAAGCCGGACAGCGTTGCTAACTATATCGACGGGCATGATCGCGTCCCCCGCCAGGGCGGGCACAATCGCAAGATGAAAAAGGGCGCAACGCGCTTCATTGGCAAAGCAGGGCGGGGCGGCGGCATCCAGGCCTTGTGTCCGCAATACGACAGGACGCAATATCCGGATGGGTGTTGCGATCAGATAACGGCCTGGGGGGATCGCCACGGTCCCGCCAGGCTGCGTCGCATCCAGACAGGCCTGGAGGGCTGGTCCCGCGTTGCGCACATCGCCCGCCAATGATGAGAGCGCATCGCACGCACCTATAGACTCGGCATTGGCGACGTCGCGATACCCGTCGATCATTACCAGCATTACCAGCACCAGAGCCGTCAAGCTCAGGAAAAATGCCCTGGCAGGGCGACGATAATCTGAGGTCCCCGGCTTGCGGGATGATTGGGCCTCGTGCAGGAAGCGGCTAAGCACGGCATCTACCTTTTTTGGGTTTGTAGGAGCAAAGTATGCTTTCAAAAATATTGGACAGCAAGCGCAAGGTCAGCGACCGCCGTAAGGGTAATCAATGCCGTGACGCGCGCGATTGGGCGGGAGCGGTTAATGCCTATACGCGCCATCTTGCGTTCAACAACACAGACCAGCCCATTTGGGTTCAGCTTGGCCATGCCTGGAAGGAGCAGGGTCAGCTCGAAGAGGCAGCCCAAGCCTATCAAGCAGCCGTCGACCTGAATGCCAACGATCCGGACGCTAATACCCACCTTGCCGACATCCTCCGCCGCCTGGGCCGAGGCGAAGAGGCGTTGGCAGCTTATGAACGAGCAAACAACGCTGCGCCCAATGCGGACGCGATACGAAATATCCGAATGCTGCGTAACGACGCCAGGGTCACGGTCGCGACGGGTCTCGGGGAAGGAACGATATTCTTCGCGATCCAAGACCTGTTTGGATATCTCCAGGCGCACGTGACAATGTCCGGCATCCAGCGCGTACAGGCCGGAATAGCGATGCACGCGATCAAGGATCCGGACGTCGATGTTCGCTTCATCCTGACCAACGCGGGAGACAGGACACAGGATCTCCCCGCCGGCGAATTCTGGATGGTCGACAACGCACAGGTGATGGGCGTCATCGATTATGCGTCGGGTAAGTATGTCGATCATGAAACACTCCGCGCGATGGTGATGGCGTGCGAAGATATGGCAGAGCGCGTTCAACCGTTGCGGGGAAGCACCATTATCCTGCTCGGCGCCTTTTGGGGCTTGGGGAACAGCGTCAGGGAATTTGTGCGTTCCAAGCGTGCAGGAGTGCGCGTGGGAGCTTATGTTTATGATATCATCCCGGTCACTCATCCTGAATTTTGCGATGATGCGCTGGTCACCGATTTTTCAATGGCGATCTGTGAGCTTTGCGCTATCGCTGACTTCATATTAACGATTTCCGATGCGACGCAGGCCGCTCTAAAGGACTTTATCGCCGAAAATGGCGGACGGTTGATCCCGATGATGACGGTCCCCTTGGCGCATCACCTGACGCGTGAAGTTGACGCATCGGTGAAGTGGCCGCAGCAGTTGCGCCGCGTGAAGGGGAAACGCTTTGCCGCATATATCTCAACCATAGAGGGACGGAAAAACCATCTTTATGTCGTTAACATCTGGCGGCGATTGATCGCCCAAGGCATAGATATGCCCGATCTCGTTTTTGTCGGACGGCATGGCTGGAAAATCGGCGCGCTCACTGATGTTCTGACTGCCACTAACAATCTCGACGGACGCCTTCATATCGCTCACAATCTATCCGATGGCGAATTGAACGCTGTGTATGCCAAATGTGAGTTTTCCATCTTTACAAGCGTTGTCGAAGGCTGGGGTTTGCCAGTCGGAGAAAGCCTGTTTCACGGCCGTCCCTGTATCGCGTCCGATACGTCGTCCATCCCTGAAGTGGGCGGCGACCTTGTGGACTATGTGGATCCATTCAACCTCACGCAGGGAGTTGATGTTTTCCGCCGCATGATCACGGACAAGGTGTATCGCGAGAGCAGGGCGCGAACCATACGCGATCGCTTTGTTCCCAGAACCTGGAATGATGTGGGTGCGGATTTCCTGAAAAAGGTTAAGATGTACCAAAATACAGATATCTTGCCTTTGCAAGTAAATCTTAAGGAAGGGCAGGCGCTTTCTTTCAGGATGATGCCGAAAGGTCCTATTAACGTAAAAAGTTATTTCAGAAATCCTAAGCGTATATTGATTCAGTCCACGTCTTTATTTGGGGAGGAAGATCACGGCGTGTGGATGAAAAGTCCCAAGCCTACATTCTCAATACCCACCGAAATGCCGCCGGGCACGTCCGTTCTGGCATATGTTCAATTTTCCGTGGCGCCCGGCGCCTCTGACTGTATGATGACCCTATTCGACCAAGTCGCAAAAGAGGAAACAAATGTCGTCAGATTATATGATGTCAGTCACGGTCAGCCTGTTCGTTTCATAGCGGAAGTGGACGAAGACGGCGCAATTCATATCACGATCGATGTTACAGGTTCTTATCCACGATGCGCCGACGAAACGCGCAATTTCGTCGTTGGGCTGCGCGCATTCGGGTATGCCAAGCCCGAAAATATGGCCGGGAGGCAGGAACTGCTTGAAGCCATGAATCTAGTGGACTTAGCAAGCTGACATTTATGCGAAATAGCCTGGTGGGTGCAGCTGTCCCAGAACCAATCCGGCCAAATATCCCAATCTGCATTGACGGGCGAATGCTGAACGATGGCGGCGCGGGCACGGGGGTAGGGCAATATGCTCGGACCTTAATCTCGGCATTGCAGACAGTTGGCGTTCGCCCATCGGTTTTGGAGGATGGAGGGCCGGCAAGGCATCGCTCGCGTGCCGGTAAGCTATTGGCGGCGTTGCGGCCATGGTCTCGCACTGGGTCCGTCAGCGATCAGGGATTCTTTGTGCGCGACGTCTTTCGCGAAGCCCAGGTGTTCTTCAACATGCACGGCCGCCCTATGCCCGTCGTCCTGCCTGGCCATGCCGGCACCATGCACTGGTCCTATCCGCTGCCCATGCGGATCAGGGGATGGCGCAACCTTTACACGGTGCATGACGTGATGCCGCTTGACCCCAACATCCCAAGCCCCGTCAATGGCCCCAGACTTCGCGCCATATTGAGTGCGCTGCGCGATACGGGAGGCTCATTTGTCACCGTGTCGAATATTGCGCATGACCAGATCGTCGCGCAGATGGGGTGGCCAGCAGATATGGTCGCGACTTGCCATCAAGCGGCCGACATCTCAGGAGCCCGGCAGGGCGCGCTGCCTGAAAAGCTCTGCCGCGGTGTCTATCTCTTGTATGTGGGTGCTGTTGAAGCGCGTAAGAACCTGCTCAGGCTGCTCGACGCCTATCGTGCCAGCGAAATTACTACGCCACTGGTTATCTCTGGCCCCGATGGTCTCGACGCAGCAACCGTTGACGCGCGCATTAGGGCAACGCCAGGAGCAATTCGACTCGGGCTTCAACCCCGCGACAGAGTGCTCCAACTTATTGCCGGTGCGCGCGCCCTCATCCTCGTTTCCCTGGCCGAAGGTTTCGGGCTACCCGTTGCGGAAGCGATGGCACTGGGGACGCCTGTTCTTTCAGCCGATGTGCCAGCATTGGTAGAGGTTGGCGGCGGCGCCACACTGCTCGTCGACCCGTTCAGTACTATGGCGTTGCGCGACGGCCTGATCGCCATCGACAGCAACCCCATGTTGCGTGATCGCCTTTCGAGGCTTGGAACCAAAAGAGCGCAGCATTTTGCACTCGAACCCTATGCACGGCGGCTGCTACAGCTGTATGGAATCGCATGATTGACAACGCTTCATTGATAAACCGTATCGGACTGGATGGGTATAATCTGGCCATGGCGCAGGGGACGGGTGTTGCGACCTATGGGCGCAATCTGGCTGCGGCTATTGGAGAGCTGGGCCATCCGATCGACCTGATCTTCGGAGTCAACATTCCCCGCAAGGCGGACAGCGACCTTCGAGAGTCTCTCTTTTTCGGACAGCTCGGGGCTGATCCCCCCAATCGGCTGACCATGCGCCGGCGGATACGCCGCTGGGGTGTGCATCCCTTTGCGCATGATCTAATACAGATTCCCGTTACGGGTCGCGCAGTGCCATCGGAAGGAAGCGACAAATTGCCTCCTTTCGACCGGATCTTCAATCGGGCCGAGCTTTACGACATCTGCGCCCGGCATTTCCGCCGCTACGGCAGGTTCATGACGTTAAGGATGGTCGATCCGCCCGCGATCATGCACTGGACTTACCCTTTGCCGATACGATTGGCGGGCGCGCGCAATATCTATACTCTGCACGATCTAGTTCCCTTGCGACTACCGCGTGCCAGCCTTGAAGATAAGCGCTATTATGACACGCTTGTGCGGACCTGCATAGATCGGGCCGATCATATCGTTACAGTGTCGGAGAAGTCGCGCGCCGATATCATCGACCTGCTCAATGCCGATCCGGAAAGGGTCACGAACTGCTATCAGACCAGCGATATGCCGGCACTTCGGGATCCCACCACGCTGCCGAATCGGCTGCATCAGCTTTTCGACCTAGAAATGAAAGGCTATTTTCTGTTTTTCGGCGCAATCGAACCGAAGAAGAATCTGGGTCGCGTGATCCAAGCCTATCTGGAGGCGGACATCACAACTCCTCTTGTCATCGTCGGGGCAGAGGCATGGCATGCCGATCGTGAACTGAAATTACTCGGCACCGCTCACGGTCGAAAATTGCCTGGTGTCGATAGGATTCGTCGCATCGACTATGTGCCGCGGAAATTACTGACCGACTTGGTCCATGGCGCGAAAGCCAGTCTGTTCCCCGCCTTGTACGAAGGCTTTGGCCTGCCCGCATTGGAAGCGCTTTCCGCTGGAGTTCCCCTATTGTCGAGCATCACCGGTGCACTACCTGAAGTAGCTGGGGAGGCTGCTTTATCGGTCGATCCCTATGAAATCGACGCCATAGTTGACGCTATCCGCAGACTCGATCACGACACTGCCCTACAGTCCCGGCTCGCCACATTGGGGCCTTCGCAAGCTGCCAAATTCTCCCGCACAGCCTTTGCCAATCGCATTGGCCAACTTTACCAGAAGATTATCAAGCGCTAGGCGCTTGCGAGAGAAAGCATCGAATGTGATCGACTAATTATTGTGCGGACGCTGCCGCGGCAGCATTGGAGTGATATCATGTACGTCAAGCGCTGGGTGCGAGTTGTGCGACCCGAACTCATCCTGTTGACCGCAACGGCATTGAGCGGCTGCACGACATTGCCCCGAAACGGCCCGACCGGAAGCCAGATCTCGCGCGGTGTAACAAAACAGAATGCGATCGGCTTCAAGATCGTCGATATTGCGCCAGAGAATATCGGCGCGTTGTCAACAATAAGCAGTCCGACGGGCGCGCTTGCGGCTCTTTCTGCCAATGGTGTGATTGATAGAATAGGTCCGGGTGATATCCTGTCTGTCGAGATCTATGAAATCGGCGTCACTTTGTTTGGTGGGCATGCAAGCATCGGAAGCCCTAATGCTTCTGCCTCCAGTGAAACTGGACTTTCCGCAAGCAACGAAACGATCGGCAACGGCGGTGTCGTCGTCGATCGTGATGGCAACATTAGCCTGCCATATATTGGAACCATACAGGTCGCAGGCCTCACGACGGCTCAGGTCCAAGATGAGATCGTAGTGAGATTACAGGGCCAGTCGCAAAGTCCCCAGGTGATCGTTTCCCTGCGACGCAATGTCGCCAACACGGTTGTCGTTATGGGCGATGTGGCGAATCCGGGACATTTGCCGCTAACATTGGCACGCGAACGATTGCTTGATGTGATCGCAGAAAAGGGCGGCATCAGTCGCACGGTACAAACCGGTTCATCCACGGCGACTGGCACCGGCGCGCAGGATGTCGTCGTTCGGTTCACGCGCCGCGGTCGCGTGGCGGAGCAGCCGCTCGACAGCATCGTCGCTGGATCGCCCGACGATTTAGTGCTGTTGGGGGGGGATCGTATCGAACTGATCCGCCAGCCACGAACCTTCACCGTTTTCGGCGCGCTAGACCGAATAGCGCAAATTCCTTTCGAAAGCCGCACGCTGACGCTGGCCGAGGCGCTGGCGCGCGCTGGCGGACCGAACGACGGCCGCGCTGATCCGCGATCGGTGTTCGTATTCCGTTTGACGCCCGAAGCCAGCCTACCAGAATCTGAGCAACCCGGAGCACTTCCGGTCTCCAGTGCGATGGTGATGAAGCCGGTCGCCTATCGCATCAACATGATGCAGGCGCAAAACTACTTCCTGGCGCAGCGTTTCGTTATGCGGGACAAAGATCTGATCTATATCGGCAATGCTTCGGCCAACCAGCCTCTCAAGCTGATGCAGGCATTGGGCCAGCTCTTCTCGCCCGTCATCGCGGTCCAGAACGCCACACGGTAAGATCGCGACCTGCCCGGCCTCGGTTGCGCCGGGCAGGTCGTGCTGTTTTAGGCCGCATGTTCCCTGACGCCGGCAGTGATTAGCCAACCAATGCCATAGACGAGCAGCAATGTGAAAAAGGCCGTGAGTACGGTTTTTGTACGCTCCGGATACAGTGCTTTCACCGGCATGTTCGGATCGACAACCGGTACGACGAAAAGTTGCTGGCGACGGGCGTCATCCTGCGCTCGCTGAAGTCCAGCGGTGGCTATCTCCAACTGCTTGCCGGCCATTTCCTGCCGAACCTTGATGCCTTCATAGGCACCCATGCCTGCTGCGACGTTGCCCGGCCCCTGGGACAATTTGGCGCCCTCCGTCCCAACCTGCCGGGACAAGGCTGCCACCCGCCGCCGCAGCGCCACTAGCTGTGGACTATTTGCGGAAACAACCGCAGCCATTGATGCTTCCTGAGCTTTCGCAACAGCAAGCTGGCCTTGAAGGTCTGATACCATGCTGGTTCTGGACGCGCCGGTAACCTGCGGATTGAAATCCTGTTCTCGCAAGCGGAATTGCGTGATCTGCCGTTGAATTTGCGACAGGTTGGCTTCGGCTTCATGCACGCGATGCTGTGACATCGCGATCGCGTTTGCATAGTTGCGCTCATTAAGCGTATTAACCCGGTCTTCGCCCAGCTTGAGCAGTTCGCGGATGATGAGGTAGGAATCCTCCGGACGGAAACTGCGTACCTTCAATGTGGTTATTCCGGTTTCGGAACTGACGTCCACATCGACCTTACCCTTAAAATATCTTTCAATCTGCTCCGGCGTCGGGTTCATGAACCAGAGACGTGAGACAGCGTCAGCCTCTGGCCTGCGAAATCTCTCGGTGAGGCCAATCTTCGATTGCAGGGCGTCAACCGCATCATGGGATTCAAGATAATCCTTGATCACCATGGCATCGCGTTCGGAAGAGGTCCCGCCAACCATCGTCAATGCCTGACTCAAGCCATTGGGCGCAGCTGGCGCATCTGCCGTTCTGACAACGAAATGCGCTTCTGACTGGTACTGATCGGCCGCAATCACGTAATAATATATCGCGACCAGCACCGTGGGGAGCAGCACGATCAAGCACCAATTTCGGTGTTCACGAAACCAGCCCAGCAACCAAGGCCGGCCTGTTGAAGAAGAATGATCCAAGATATACACCTTAGTGAAGATGAATGCGACGTCTGGTTACTCTGATCGACACGAGACCAGCATATGTCAGCAACAGGCACCAACCGATAACATAGGGTATATCGATATAGGTGTCCTTGGCGGCATAAAATTGGCCGTATCGCAGAAGCTCAAAGATTGTGGGCAACGGAAACCAAGTCAGCCAAGATTTGTAAGGCTGGGGGATCCAGGAGAGTTGGTAAAATGCCCCGGATAGCGGCATCAGAATATAGGTAATCGGGTGGACGAAACGCGCGACAAGCTTGTTATCGTGTGTCCAGGCACAGATTAGGAGAGAAACAGAGAAAGAGAACCAGAACATCAAGCCGATGCCGACGAACAATTCCAGCGGGCGGGCGGGCGGTTCAGCTATTCCCAATGCAGTAACGAAACCCATCAGCACGATGAAGGACATCGTTGTCCCGACACCTTCAAGCAAACCACGCGCCAGCATCATGTCGAAAATGGTAACGCGGCGATGATAGAGCAGCGGCATATTGGATTCCAATGCGCCATCGGCACGACTCACCATCCCTCGGAACATGATGAATAAAGTATAGCCAAGGATGGCAAACGGCACTGGGTGAATTCCCCCGTGCGGTAAACCATGCCCGACATGAAGCAGGGCGACGGCACTGGCCAGGCTGAGCGGTTCCAGAAAAACCCAGAGATAACCAATATTCTCGCGTCCATAGCGGGTATGCAGTTCGCGCATCAGAAGCGCGCCGATGACATCCCCTTGGACCTGAAGGCCGCGCCAGAAGCCGCGATCGCCAGTGGAGCCGGAATTATCTGAAATCATGGTCATGCCGGCGCTTCTATCTCGAGACGGGCGTCATATAATATAAATTTCTCATCGGCACAGTCAGTCTCGACAGACGCAATGTGAAATTGGACGGTTGCTGATTTTGATGCATCATGGTTGCTGCCATATCCTGCTGCGTGATGCTACTCAATGCGCCCTGCGTGGTTTTGATACTGGCGCGGTAATTGTCGCCTTGCCGTCCGGTTTGGCATATGGGCAATCATATGAAGCATATTTTTTCCCGCTCGGGTATCCGTTCTCGGTTTCGCCTCGGCTCCATGAAGGATGCCGGTATCCGCCTTTTTCATCTGGATCATCTTCGATCCCATCCGCGACAGCGCAACGAAGCGGTGATCCGCCAACTTTGCGCAAACGCTTATTTGGGTGAAGGGCGGTCATTGTGCCGAGTGCTGGGCCGATATAAGATGATTGTAGACACCTACGATGTAGGCCTCTCAAGCCATTTGCTGCTTGATGGCTATTGGGAAATGTGGCTCACTGAATTACTGACCGATTTGGTCAAGCCGGGTATGAAGGTTGTCGATGTCGGAGCCAATCTCGGCTATTTCTCATTACTGATGGCGGACCTCGTCGGGCCGCAGGGGCAGGTTCATGCTTTTGAACCCAACGCCGATCTGGCCCGGCGGATGACCCAGAGCCTTGCGATCAATGGTTTTGAGGGCATTGCGACGGTTCATGAGCAGGCATTGGCAGATGTCGAGGCGGACGTATTGCTGGTCGTGCCTGCCGACGAGCCCAAAAACGCACATCTGCTGCCCGCCAACCATCCCGTTTCCGCGGACGAGTCCACCGAAAGCCGCCTGCTACGCACTCGAAGGCTCGACAGCTACAGTGAATTGCTCGACGCGGATATCGTCAAGATCGATGCTGATACGTCCGAACAGGCGATCTGGCACGGTATGGCGGGCATCCTTCAGGGCGATCGTCCCCTGACTATCGTGCTCGAATTCGCGCGAGTGCGATATGCCGATCCGGGCGCTTTCATCGACCAGATATTATCGGACGGCTTTAGTCTTGCAGAAATAACGTTGGAGGACGGCATTCAGCCAACAAATAAGGAAGCGATCCTTGCAGCTCCCTCGACCGACGACGTCATGCTGCTCCTCACCCGTTAAAATCGGGCAAGCGCATATCGCATGAAATCACGATTTTCTCGACAATTATCTCGCCTGCCAACGGCGTGATAGAAAAACGAAGCGGCCCTTCGCCATCAGGCAATGGGCGGGATAGAATGGTGGGGCCTTCGACTTTCTCCTGAATTTCATACGGGATACCGTTCAAACCAGTCGCAATCGTGGCAGGATCGCCTGTTGCCACCATATGAATTTGTAGATGCGCATCGGGCAATCCCGACCAATAAAACCACAGTGCGGCATCATCGCCTCTGATGCCGCAACCTGCCATGCTCGGGGACAACCAGCTATGGCCATGACGGAGAGATTCGCCTGACATCAATTCGTCGTCGCTTTGTCGTGAAAGCGACAAGGGCCAGACTCCCGGGCCAGCGATACAGGGCAATGTGTCATGCGTACGCGATGGGATCACTTGCGCCTTGGCCATCAGGTCCGTGGCAATTTGCTGCCAACTTCGAGGCCTGTAACTCTGCTGTATCGCTCCCTCAACATCGAGCCGCGTTTCCTCCTCCAGCAGCGTGCGCACGGTCGCGGCGATATCGGCCGCATCATGTGGATCGAAATAGAGGGCGAAGGAGCCCCCCGCCTCCGGCAGCGAGGAAACGTCGGAAATTGCCGGGACTTTGCCGTAGGACAAGGCTTCGGACACCGGTAGCCCCCACCCTTCGTAAAAGCTGGGATAAAGCGTGAAAAGGCAATGCTCATAAAGCATCGCCAGCGCGTCGTCGGGAACACCGTGTAGGATCCGCACCATAGGCTGCAATTTCGGATGGTCGCGCAACATCCGATGCAAATCATCGTTGAGCCAGCCACGCCCGCCCACGCAGATCAGCTGTGGCATAGCCCCTTCACCCAAACTGTCGGCCAGCGCCATCCAGGCTTTGAACGCTCCCATATGATTTTTCCTGGGCTCAAGCGTCGAGACCAGCAGAACGTATGCGCCCGCTTCCAACCCATAGCCTTTCAACATGTCGGCACTGGCCGAACCCTGCCGGAAATTGCCGTCAAGGCGAACGACGGGAATGGCATGAGATGGAATGGGAGCGTCCCATTGCGCCGAGTTTTCAATAAGATCTCGCTGTGTGGCCTGTGAGATGGCCAAGCAACCATCAGCCGAGTGAAGCAGAGACCCAAACCAAGCACGATAATCGCGGACAAGCGACTGCATGAACCAACTCGGCTCGATCAGCGGGATCAAATCGAAGACGAGCGGAACATAAATGACGCCATCGTCGGCACGGATCGTACGAACGTCAAGCAAGAAGTTGCGATCCGCCCAGGACGTCCCCAGATTGATCAGAACTGCGCCGCGCGAAAAAAGTATCGTATGCGATACGGCTATCATCCGGTACATATGATCTAGCTGCATTCTCCAAGCCGGATCCGCCACATTGTCGCTTTCCTTAGCCATTCGGCAAAGCGCTTCGAAACGGTCATCATCCAGTCTGATCCAGCCGCGCTGCGCACTGGCATAGATGCAGAATATTGGCCGAGCTATTGCTTCCATGGCGGCCAACGATATTTCTATCTGAACTCGTTGGATGCCCGTCGGCAAACGGCGTTGGCCGAAGAACGCAATCAGGTCGGTCACGTCCAGCAGGACCGCGCCAAGAGGGAGTGGTTGATGATCCTCAGGATTCTGTGTCGCTGGGTTGATGCCCAACAGGTCAAGTGCATCGACCCATGTTTCAGCGTCCGTCTCGCGATCAGGCATCGCACGCGCAAGTTCTGATAGCGCCTCCAGATTTGTCCGGTCCCGTTTTAGCGCCCGGATAAAATATCGGGCCGCCTCAGCGGGCTGATACCAAGACTTGGCCATGTGCCCCAAATGGAGGAGCGCTTCGGCATTGTGGGTTTGCAATTGAGCGGCCCTTTCATAGGCGACCAGAGCGCGATCAATGGCGCCCCTCTCCTTTTCCATGTGACCAAGCTGAATCCATAGATGGTATAAATGCGGTTCACGAGTTAGCGCATGACGATAACCGGATGCAGCAGTAGCCCAGTCTTGACGCATGCGGGCCATGTCGGCGGATTTGATGTGCACTGCCGTGTCGCGCCGAACGGGCAGGCCGTTCGACCTTGGACCAAGTCTCCATTTTCGGGACACACGGCCCAGCCAGCTTGTGATCGATCGCATATTTAAGCCCCTAAGGGGTGAATATGCAGGAGGCAATGGACGTGCATGACGCATGCCTGCGTGTCGCTTTTCCCAAACGCGGTCGCCCGGGCCGCACAAGCGAGTTTTCAAAACGGTATCGAAAGAGCGTTGAACTGGGACAATGAACGGATCAGGTTCTCGTCATTCAAAGATTGCCCCAATGGTGGTGGGGAGTCATCGAATCACATAATCCCGTATCAACTCCAACGCCTGCGCATTGATGTGGGCCGCGCGCGCCGCTGCGTCGCTTTCGGTATAGCAGCGCAGTTCGGGCGCGTTGCCGCTAGGACGAAGGTGGATGATGTCGCCACCTGTAAAATGGATACGCAGCCCGTCAGTGCGGTCCATCCCGTCCGCTTCACCGGCGATGCCGCCGAACATGTTGGTTAGCCGCTCCAATATTTCCGTCTCACTCCCCTCTCCCAGATGCGCGATCAATGCGTGGCTATGGACGGTAGGAAAATTTTGCAGCCGCTCGCTGAAGGTATATCGAGCAGGCAATTGGGCCTGAAGCGCCGATAAAGATCGGCCCTGCCGCTGCACATCGATCAGTGCGGCAAGGATCGGCAGCACCGCGTCTCGAGTGGGGAGTGCCGAAAGCGTCGACTGTCCTACCTCCACAGCCGTACCAAGAAGGAAGCCACCATTGGCTTCATAACCGCACACGGTGACCTGTCCCTCGTCTATCAGTTCGTTCATCGCCTCAATGACGAAAGGCGATCCGATGCGCGTACGGCGCACCCACTCGAACAGTCCGGACACTTCGGCGACGCTGTTGCAGCTAACCGGCGTTGCCACTGCCTTTATGCCCAGAGCCCGGGCGCACAAGACGCCCAATATGTCGCCACGAATCCACGCCCCTGTCTCGTCTGCGAGCAGCGGCCGATCCGAATCACCGTCAGTGGAGAGGATGGCGTCGAGGCGTAGTTCGGCAGCCCACTGAAGGGCGAGAGCCTGATCTTCGGGCCGGACAGCTTCGGTGTCTACGGGTACAAAGGTTTGCGACCTGCCGAGGCGGTGGACCTCTCCCCCCAACTGTTCGACCAGCGCCACCAATATGTCGCGGCCAACCGCTGAATGTTCGTAGATGCCGAGCTTCAGCCCCTTTAGCGCGTGGGGACCAAAGGCATCGACATAACGCGCGGTATAAGCAGTCACGACGTCAATGGGAGGGCCGATCGGGTCGGGCTTGCGGAGCATATCCTGATCATCGAACACATCGGGCAATATGATGCTTTGGGCGCGGATCCCCAACTCGTCCGACTTGAGTACCTCGCCATCAGCGCGATTGAACTTGATGCCATTCCGATCGTCAGGGATGTGGCTTCCCGTCACCATCAGCGAAGCGATCCCCCTAGCAAAGCCATAGGCTGCGACAGCAGGAGACGGAACAAAGCCACAGAAGTCGACATGTCCGCCTTTATGGCGGACAGCCGCCGCGCAGGCAGCCATAATGCGGGGGGAGGAAGGGCGCAGATCGCCGGCAATTGCCACATGGCTTCCCCGCGTGAACTGACCAACATCCTCCAAATGCTGCAAAAATCCGCAGGTGTAGGCGAAGCATATCCGGTCGCTCATCGCGCTCACGAGGCCCCGCGCACCGCTGGTGCCAAAGGCGACGCCCGATAGCTCCATCAGATCGGCAATCGAGACAACTTGTGTCATATCTCTCCAGGAACCTGCAGAAGGGAACGATGGTGCAGCGTTGAAGCTATTCGGCGGCTATCGCCGCAGCTTTGAGTGCTTCGGTCACCTTTCGGACTTTCTGGGATTCACCCCGGCGCAGTATCATGACCTCACCTTGCGAGATGACGACGATCAGGTCATCAACATCGACCAGCGTAACCCGCGGGCCGTCACTGTTAATAAGACAATTCTGCGCCCCCAGGAGAAGAGCTTCGCCCCGGACGGCATTATTGCTCGCGTCCCTGACGCTGACGCTGTGTAACGAATCCCAGCTTCCTACATCTGACCAGCCCATGTTTACCGGCACGCATGCAACACGAGCTTCACGTTCCATGATGGCATAGTCAACGGAATCCGACGGGCAGGCCGCAAAGGCTGATGGATCAGGGGCGATATGCAAGCCATTCCGTTCCGCTCCTACCAGCGAAGCTTTGGCCGCAGCGAGCATATCTGGCTGATGGCGTTCCAATGCCGCCAAGTAGGCGTCAGCACGGAACATGAAAATGCCTGCGTTCCAAGCGTGATTGCCCTCCGCCAGCATTTCGGCAGCGCTGTCGGCATTAGGCTTTTCGACAAAGCGGACGACCTCATTGATCATGTCTCCGCACGTTTCGCCCATTTTGATATAGCCGTAGCCGGTTTCGGGTGCATCCGGGGCGACGCCGAACGTGACGAGCCAACCTTCGGCCACGAGAGGCAGGGCACGAGCAATCGCTTCGTGAAAGGCGGGCAAGTCGGCGATCACATGATCGCTCGGCATAACAAGCATTGCGTCCATTGCCTGTGCTTCGAGCGCGGCCAGCGCGATGGCAGGGGCCGTATTGCGCCCAAAGGGCTCGAGCAGGACTAGATAGTCATCAACGCCGCTGAGAGTAATTTGCTCATCAATGATGTCAGCATGAGCGACATTGGCCACCACGATCGGGCAGCCAACAGGGGCGACGCGGAATCCTTCAATGCGCTTGATCGTAAGCTGCAGCATAGTTTCATCCGCCGTCAGCGACAGCAGTTGTTTTGGGCGCTCGGGTCTCGACACGGGCCAAAGCCGTGTGCCGGAACCACCAGACAAGATTACCGGCACAACTTTCAGCAGGCTGTTGGTCATAACTCACATCATCTAAGAAAAGACAAATATTTAGAGATTGATCGGTCAGCGATGTGAACCGCCCGCACCTGCGGGCTTCATGCGCGGAAAGAGCCAGCTTGCCAAGTGATTTTAAGATCGGTGATGCTTAGCACTACTTTGGCAGAAATATGATTTTTGGGATTCCCCTAGCGCTGATTGCGTGATTCATGGGGAGCCAGCTTTGATGGAGGCTGGCGATGGGTGAGGACTGGCAATCGGATTTGGAAGAGTGGCTTTCGCCATGTCTGGAAGGTCTGGGCAATAAGACGCGGCGTCGGATGTGCCCGGCCTACATCGCTGGCTTGATCGGCCCGGGTGATCGCAAAAGCATTCAGCCGATGGCCGCGCGCGCAGACGCGCTCAACTATGACCGACTGCACCACTTCATCGGCGCTGGGATCTGGGACAGCGCACCGCTGGAAGCCACCTTGTGGCAACAGGCAGACGCGTTGGTCGGTGGTGAGAAGGCCTGGCTAATCATCGATGACACAGCCCTTCCAAAGAAGGGCAAGGCCTCGGTCGGCGTTGCGCCCCAATATGCCACGGCGCTTGGCAAAAACGCGAACTGCCAAACGCTGGTATCGGTGACGCTGGCCTCGGGAGAAGTGCCGGTCATGCTGGGTTTGCGGCTATTCCTGCCAGAAAGCTGGACCAGCGATGCGGCCCGGATGGCCCGGGCGGGCGTGCCCGAAGCTTTCCGGGCGTATCGCAAGAAGCCCGACATCGCCATCGAGGAGATCGACCGCATCATTGCGGCCGGTGTGCGCTTCGGCTGCGTCCTGGCCGATGCGGGCTATGGCCTGTCAGCGCCGTTTAGGCAGGCCCTCACTGCACGAGGACTGTGCTGGGCCGTCGGCATTCCCCGCCACCAAAAGGTCTATCCCGCAGACGTGCAGTTGATCTTCCCGGTGGCGGGGCGCGGAAGACCGCGGGTCCGGCATGTACCCGATGTCACATCCCGAGCCTCCCATGCCATGCTCGACGAGGTGAAGTGGCGGCAGGTCAGTTGGCGCCGGGGAACCAAAGGCCGCCTGACGGCCCGCTTCGCCGCCATGCGTGTGCGTATCGCTGATGGCGCCCCACAGCGGATCGGCGCGGCCGGCGCACAGCATATGCCGGGGGAAGAAGTCTGGTTGGTGGGGGAGCATCGCTCCAGCGGTGAGCGGAAATACTATCTCTCCAACCTTCCCGCCGACACGGCGATCAAGGACGTTGCCGGTGCCATCAAGGCCCGTTGGATTTGTGAACAGGCGCATCAGCAACTCAAGGAAGAACTCGGTCTCGATCACTTCGAGGGTAGGTCATGGACAGGTCTGCATCGACATGCACTCATGACAATGATGGCCTATGCCTTCCTGCAAACACGAAGGCTCGCCCAGGCGGCACGGAAAAAAAAGAGTCTCCGGTCCGCCTCCTCAACCGAGCCTGCCGGCGGTTCGTCAGGCTATCATTGATCGATTATCACAACCTCCGCCGCGACATTGCCCACATTGTGGAGCAGGCCTATCAAATCCCCATGACGCACTTCTGCCAAAGTAGTGGTAGGTGTCTGGTTGCGATACATCATTGGGATATGGTAAAGAGTGCCATCGCGGATCACGCGTGGCGCTTTGCCGCTCTTGCTGATGAGGTTTCGTGATGGTGCAGATACACCCCCAGGCTCGAACCACACCTGCTGTAAGGGCTGAAATTGCCCGTTCCACCGAGCCTGCCAGTGTTGTGGCGAAGCGCTATGGCATCAGTGACGAGACGGTCCGCAAATGGCGCAAGCGAGGGGAGCAGGCGGTTCAGGATCGCTCAAGCCGCCCCCTTCATCTGGCTTGGCGAATGAACGAAGAAGAACGCGCGATCATCTGCGCTGTACGCAGGGCGACAGGCTTTGCCCTGGATGACCTGACCTTCGTGCTCCGGCACTTCCTGCCACACCTCAATCGCGACAGCATCTACAGGGTACTCAAGGCCGAAGGGCTCAACCGACGACCGCCCAAACCCACGGCGCAGCCGCGCAAAGGACAGGGGCGCTTCCAGGACTATGACCTGGGCTTTGTTCACATCGACGTCAAACATCTGCCCAAGCTGCGCACCGCGGACGGCGAGACCCGCAAGCGCTTCCTCTATGTCGCCATCGATCGCTGCTCACGGTTCGTCCATCTCGACGTCTACGACGCCGAGAATGCCGCCAACGCCATCGCCTTCCTCAAGACTGCCAGAAAGGCCTTCCCTTTCCGCATCACCCATGTCCTGACGGATCGGGGTTCCTGTTTGACCGCTGACGATTTCGAACGCGCTTGCGCGAAGATCAAGGTCATTCACCGCACGACGCGACCCTATACGCCGCAAACCAATGGCATGGTCGAACGCTTCAACGGCCGCATCGCCAGCGAAGTGATGGGCATCAACGTCGCGGGCCATGCTGATCTCGAAATCCTGCTGACCGGCTTCAATCGTGCCTACAATCGGCGACGACAGCGCGTGCTCCACGGCAGTTCACCAAGCCAGAAGGTAGAGGAACGGATCGGAATCATGCCGGCGCTCGCCAACCCTCTTTACAAGCCGACGGCTCCGGACGATCTTATGATTAAAGTCGACCACCTACTATATTACGCCAATGATGTATCGCAACCAGACAGCTAGTCTTTACCGGACCTATTCCCTCGGCTGCTGAGACGTCCTGTTCCGATGATGGAGCCATTGCAGCGCCATCGTGAAAAGCAGCATCAAATAGATCAGAGGCCAGAACAGGGCGATTAAACGATCAAAAAGGGTAACTGAAACATATCCGACGGAAGCCGTTTGTCTACGCCATATATGATAGATCCCCAAACTCCATATCACAAACAACAATGCAATAATGAATATCATTTTTTCCCCCGATCATATTCATGCTCATCATTCAACACTCTCAAAAATATCGTTGCATTTTTTGGAAGAATGCAGAATTTTCCTTATCGCTTTCTGACGCCGATCGAATCCCTCATGCGTGGCCGGGATTCCTAA
>Ga0307405_10000068_pt1 | contig 47793 bp, 46 predicted proteins | sample 322Cmetagenome_2_FD_203311 | JGI IMG/M metagenome (GOLD analysis project Ga0307405, IMG submission 203311) | Maize rhizosphere microbial communities from greenhouse at UC Davis, California, United States - 322HYB-C-1 | ecosystem: Host-associated > Plants > Roots > Rhizosphere > Soil | place...
ATGTTTAAACTCATTTTAAGTCTGTTCCTGATCTATTCTACCCTTCTGGTTAATGCGCAACACCCGCCTGTTTTTCCGGCGATGACTACTGATTCGAGCTTCATTAAGGTTTACAACTTAGATATCACGCTGGTAAAGTACAGTTACAAACCCAATGGCATTAAATTTTTGGTTGTACATGATAATGAAGATACTGGCGTAAAAGCAGGTTTTGATTATATCCGTTGGAGTGGCGGCGAACTTATCGACAGTCAATATGGCGGTGTAAGAGATTATTATTTCACCTATATGGATGATCAATATCGTATAGACCCAAACGCCATATATACCGAAGTAGGTGTTAATACAAGGTTAAAAAAAGATCTTTTTAGCTCTAACGAAGTTGAAAAAACAATACATAATGCAGGCAAACAAATTGTCGAGTTTTACGATCCAAAAACCACGGGTTATTTTTTAACCTTGCATAATAATGCCGATGGTGGTTTTGGTATTTCTTCTTATTTACCAGGTTATGATTTAGCCAGCACCGCCGATTCGGTTTACATCAACTTTCAGATGGATGGCGATGATCTTGTTTACGTAACCGAGCCAAGGTTGTTCAGCAGCTTAAAAAAGGCAAATGTGAATGTGATTCTTCAATCTAAATTTGTTTCTAATGATGGCTCGCTTTCGGTTTATGCCATGCAAAATAATATTCCTTATATTAATGTTGAAGTACAGCATGGTCATCAGGACGAAAATTTAAGGTTAATCGAACTGGCTATCTCAGCCCTAAAAGAACACGGATTGGTGAAGAAGGAGTAGGTTATTAAGCGTTTTTCATAACTATCCTTACTAAATTTTGATATTTATGTACAGGTAGCGCGCTCCAAATGAAATAATTGTTTTAAAATTAGGAAATGATTGGCCTGTGGTTCTTGGAGGGCAACAGTCCCGCCTTACGCTTTACTCCGTTACACTTCGTGTTCGCTTCAGTCGGGTTTAAAAACAAGGGTTTGTGCACCATGCAACCCAACAAATGAAATACTGTCGTGGCCATCTAGCCCCGGTTGAAGCGTTACCCTGTAGCAACGAGGTATCCCGAACTTTCGGGAAAACGCATAAGCGTAAAAGGAGAAGGCATTTACTGTTTTGCAGGGCATTGTGCTCCAAAACGAAATCAATTGTTTTTTATGGAAAAGAATGGCTTGTGGTTCTTGATAGTTTGCAGGCCCGCTATTACTCCCGACTTAACGTCGGGATTCATTGCAATCGGGTTTAGAAACAAAGGTTGGTGCACCCTACAACCTCAAAAATGGAATGCTGTTGTGGCCTATTAGCCCCGGTTGAAGCGTTACCCTGGAGCAACGAGGTACGAGGAAGCGAAGCGTAAAACGGGAAGAAGCTTCTTGTTATGCACAGAACTTTAGCTCCAAATAATAAATACATTTTATCTAGAACCAAAAGCCCTTTAATGCCGCTCCTCAGTTAACCAATTCAAACAATTAACTACCTCGCGGCTAATTTATCGCTTTTATTTTTGTGATCAAGAAAGTAATCAGCAAACCAAAAACAGAAATTATCCCGAAAGAATAACGAAGGCTTGATAGTTGCGAAACATAACCTATTAATGGCGGGCCAAACAAAAAGGCAAAATAACCGATACTCGAAACCATGGTTATTGCTTTACCAGCAGGTACTTTTTTATTGTTCCCAGCTATGCTATACACCATTGGCACAATACTCGAAACACCCAAGCCAATAAGCATAAAACCAAAAATAGCAACAATTAGGTTCGGAAATATTACGGCAAGCGCCATCCCTATCGATATAATGGCACCGCTGATCTGCAGGAGGTTTTTTCGCCCGAATTTACCGATTAAAAACACCCCTAAAAACCTTCCGCTGGCCATCATAAACATGAACGATGCATAACCAATAATAGCCTTATTATGAGGTAATTTTACCACATCTTCGAAATAAATAGCACTCCAATCGAACATTGTTCCTTCGGTGGCCATACTGCAAAATGCGATAACACCCAATAACACTAAAATACCTTGCGGCATGGTAAAAAACTTCGTTTTCTCAACTACGGCATCTGGTTTATTATAGTTAAGCAACTTTTTCCCGTTAAGCGCAACATTGCTTAAGGATATCAGTGCAATAATCCAAAAATGGGTATACATACCTAATTTTAGGTTAACCAGTCCCAGGGCAATTAAAGCCCCGGTTAAATTACCAATACTCCAAGCCCCATGGAAAGAACTCATAATGGGTTTGCCGTAATAATTTTCACCTGCTACCCCTTGAGTATTTAAAGCGATATTACAAAGGTTCCCGGTTATACCAAACAGCACCAAAAAAGCAGCCAACTGCCAACCAGTTGTGGCTAATGCTAAAAAAGTTAATGCAATTGCATAAAGTGGCGCAGTTGCCCTGAGCATTTTCTTACTACCAAAGTGAGTAGTCAGTTTGGCTGAAAAAAACATCGTAATAATTTGTCCTGCAGGTAGGGCAAAGAGAATAGAGCCTAATTCTGCATCGTTTAAGCCCATTGATGCTTTAAAAGTTGGAATCCTACTGGCCCAACTTGCAAAACAGACCCCTTGCATAAAGTAAAAGGCAGATATGGCAAATCGTACTTGTTTCGGAGAGCTTTGCGCTAATACAGGTTTATCTTTTTGTTTACTTAAAATTTCCTGTTCTTGCGTGCTTTCTTCCAAAATGATGTTTTAAATTATAGATTGAACTACAAAGTTCTTTAAATCTATTGGAAATACCGACAAGTTTTTAATATTTTTCAAAATATTTACATCTTGTGGGGTTAAAATCTTAGATTTTCCATTTTTCCAATTCATATGCACTATCCCAAAACATCCATTCTAAACGGGTTGCCATTTCGAAAGCTGCTAGCATTTTTTGTTGGGTTGCTCCATTAGCTTGCGTTGCCATTTGATTGGCAATATCGATCGCTTTTTCTACTGCAGCTGCAAACTCAACGCCTGCATACATATCGATCCACCTTTTGTAAGGATTTTCATCGCCATCTTGTTGTGCAAAAATATGATCGCCAACGGCTTTATAAATCCAGAAACATGGCAAAACAGCTGCTACTGCAATTTCTACATTGGCATAGGCAGCCTGACTAAGAATATAATTGGTATACAAAAGTGTAGATGGTGTGGGCTGCACTTCACTAGCTAAACCAAATTCTACAAAATAACTTTCGTGCAAACTACGCTCTGCAAAAATTGCACCTGTAGAAAACCCGGCAAAGGCCATCACCAAATCTGCATCCTGCATACGGCTACTAATGGTGCTTAAGGTTCTGCCAAATTCCAAAAGGTAGTAGGCATCTTGTGCCAAATAAAAGATAAACTTTTCTATTGACAGCGTGCCAGTGCTCAATTCTGTGTTAAAAGGCATTGCTAAAATCTTGGCATAAATGGGTTGTACCTTTTCCCATGCCTGCTCGCTCCACTTCATTGAATAATTAATTTTAAAGGTCTGAAAAAGTGGTTTAACGGGCCGTTGCCCTTGCCCGTTTTTACCTCGCTACCAGTTTGTAAGGCCTGACTGATGTAGTTTTTTGCATTGTTAATTGCGATAAGTAAAGTGTTACCCTTGGCCATTTCGGCGGCTATAGCGGATGAAAGTGTACAACCTGTTCCATGTAGATTTTTAGAAGCAATAAAGGCACTTTCTAATACCACAGGGGCATCGTTTCCCGAGATAAAAACATCGTGAATGATTGGGCCTATTAAATGTCCGCCTTTTATTAAAACGGCTTTTGCACCCTTTTCGATGATTTTTCTACCCGCAGCAACCATGTCGGCGAGGTTATTGATCTCTTGCCCGGAAAGGATAATGGCCTCGTCTATATTTGGGGTGACCAATGTTACCAAGGGAAATAATTTTTCAACTAACTGGGTAACGGTATCAGCTTCGATTAACCGATCGCCACTGGTGGCTACCATAACAGGATCTAAAATAACAGGAACGGATTGATTATAGTTTTTTAATTCCTTCTCGATTACCTGTACCACCTCAGTACGGTTGATCATGCCGATTTTAATGGCCACTGGCGCTATATCTTCCAATACTGCCTGTAACTGATCTTCAATCATTTTGGCTGGAATACCATGCACTGAGCGCACTCCTACTGTATTTTGTGCCGTTACAGCCGTGATTACAGAGGTACCAAAACAGCCCAAAGCAGAAAAGGTTTTTAAATCAGCCTGGATGCCCGCGCCGCCTCCACTATCTGAGCCAGCTATTGTTAATACATTAATATAATTCATTACTTAAAGACTTCATTTTGTTTTACAACTTCAGGAGTCTTCAAATGCAGTATGCATTTTGCGCAATTTTGCAGACAAACTAATTTCCTACGCCGGCATTATCCGGATCAGGTTCATTTATAGGCCATAGGGTGTAAGGTTTAGGGCATAGGGTTTTTCACCTTCCGCCATTTACCTTTTGCCTTTCACCTATAAAATGGGTATGTTCTCAGCCAACTTATTTGAAGGCACCCCTAAAGTTTTATTTTGTAGCGCAATATAGGGCTTTTTTTATTCTTGTTTATATAAAGGAATTATATAAGAAGAGTTGTCAACTTAATAGCGAGAAGCCCATTAAAGTTGACAACTCAAAAAACAAAAACCCCGATTTTACACCGGGGCTAAAACATAATAATTAATAAAGGGATAGAGAGAGACTATATTTTATCGGGCTGATAGAACCGAACGGTACCATCTGCCTCGTTTGACACAATCAACAAACTTCTTCCATTGGGGCTATCTTTTGGTTTAACAAACAATAAACCTTCAGGAGCATCTCCAGTAGAGAATAGTTGAACAAATTTTGGTGAGGCTGGTATAGTTACATCATAAACAGCAATCATATCTGCACGTTCCATACCAATAAAAGCCAAGGTTTGTCCATTTACCTGCGCAACGGTTACACTTTCCACCTCTACACCTTTATTGTCAGACCGATCATCATCATATTTACCTGCATCAATTACATGTTGCTCTAAATCTTTACCAATGTTCGCTACCAAAGCTCCAGTATTTGCGTTAATAATACTAACAGATCTTCCACCTGTTGAGTACAATTCCTGATATACTTTATTAGTACCTACCATGGTATAACCAGCGGTATTTGTTACCGTAAGCCTCCCTAAATTAGCGTCTAACTGTAAGGTTGCTGCGTTCGGAAATTTAGCTGCATCTAATACAAGATCTTTTACACGCACCTCTTCCTTTGCATCTTTTGGTGTATAATCCTGCCTGGTATCCCCTTCATTGGCCAAGGCCAGATAGGCAGTACCACCAGCAGTAAAATATGAGATTGCATCTGGCAGGTAAAAAGCCTTGATTGGCCATGTACCTAAAACTTTTTTACTGTCCTTATCGCTTACATCAAATGCATTGTCGGCCAGGCTGATGTCTCTAGTGCCTAACGGATTGATTTTGGTAATGCTTCCGCCAACAATATCCACTTCAGCCACACCATTGTTCTCCTGTAAGGTAATGTATGCTTTTTTAGAATCAGGGCTTACTGCAATATATTCTGGTTCAATATCTTGTGTAAAACTTGCGTTTAAACCATAAATCCGGAAACCACCTGCAAGCAAAGCTGCTTTTTGCGATTCAAAAGCGGCGAAATCTAGTGTCTTTACAGCATAGTTGTCTTTGATGTTAATGATCGAAATGGTTCCTTTAGGATCAACGGTATAGGCAAGATTTGGTTCACCTTCGTTAGCCGATAAAATATAGCTTCCATCAGGGCTGAAAGTTACCATATCAGGCATGGCACCAACTGTTATTTTTTTAACCTCTTCTAAAGTTGATGTTTTTAATACCACTACATCACCATTTCCCTGCTTATCTGCACCATCTAAAGCGATTGCTAATAAACCATTACTTACGGCCACGCTATTAATACCAGCGTTATTTGGGTATAATAAGGTTTTTAATTTTGTAATGGTTGGGTATTTACTCATATCAACTACATCAACCTTGGTTCCGCCATCGTTACTCACCACAAATAATTGCTTGGTTAAGGGATCGTAAGCCGAAATTTCTGAAGCAAATTCTCCACCTAAATCAATAGAGGCGGTTTCTTTAAAACTGTCGATTTTTTCAGGAACGATCGCTTCAACAGGGGGATCTACAATCGGATCGTCAGTTGGATCTTTTTTGCAGGCAGTAAATGCCAATGAAGCAATAAGGATTGCACCAAATAGTTTTTTACAGTTCATGGTTTTTTAATATCTGAACCGCAAAAATAGAAGCCCACAACGCTAATTTTAGGCGTTAATTGTTATCATTTTATTAAGAAAATATAAAGCGATTACAATAAAGTCTTGTGATCAAACAATCCAGATATTCACCCAATTTGAGGGTTCAAGAAAAGAAATGTCATTGTTAAAGAGTTGTCAACTTTAATAGCCAGTTGGCTAGAAAGTTGACAACTCTAAAATTAAAAAAGCCGACAATTTCTTATCGGCTTTAGATTTTTGCATGAGGGATAGGAGTGTAAATCCTTTTGTTGTTAGCTTGAGCGTAGTCGAAAGCACAACAAAAGATTGAAACGTATAGCCCGACCCTTGCGCAGCTTGGGGCATGCCCAAATATTTAACTTTAATTAATCGACAGTAACATCGATCGATTAAATATGTATGGCTCTATTATCAGTTGCGGCAAGTGCTGCTTCTTTTAAGGCTTCGGTATAAGTTGGGTGGGCATGGCAGGTACGTGCAATATCTTCTGCTGATGCACGGAATTCCATTGCAATAACTGCTTCTGCAATCATATCTGCCGCACGAGGGCCGATCATGTGTACACCTAAAACTTCATCAGTAGCGGCATCGGCCAAAACTTTAATGAAACCATCGGTATCCATACTCGCTTTTGCGCGTCCGCTGGCTTTGAAAGGGAATGAGCCTGCTTTATATTTAACGCCTTTTTCTTTTAACTGCTCTTCGGTTAAACCTACAGAAGCAACCTCTGGCCATGTATAAACTACACCAGGGATTAGGTTATAATTGATATGTGGTTTCTGACCCGCAATGGTTTCGGCAACATAAGTACCTTCATCTTCTGCTTTGTGAGCCAACATGGCGCCGGTAATTACATCGCCAATAGCATAAACACCTTTAACCGAAGTTTCTAAATGTTCGTTAACCGGAATTTTTTTACCTCTTTCTTCAACAGTGATACCAATTTTATCTAAACCTAAACCTTCGCTATAAGCCGTACGGCCGACAGCAACGATGCAATAATCGGCTTCTAAAGAAATGGATTCACCTTTAGGGGTATCAGCTGTAACAGTTACCGTTTTACCTTTTGTAGTAGCGCCGGTAACCTTGTGGCCCATGTAAAATTCCATGCCTAAAGTTTTCTTTAACACACGTTGAAGTTCTTTACCCAAACCAGCATCCATAGTACCGATGATAGATGGTAAAAACTCAACAACAGATACTTTTGTACCTAAACGGGCATATACCGAACCTAACTCTAAACCGATTACGCCACCGCCGATTACCACCATCGTTTTTGGCACTTCTTTAATATTTAAAGCCTCGGTTGAGGTAATAATGCGTTTTTTATCGATTGGTAAAAATGGTAAAGCTGTTGGTTTAGAACCCGTAGCAATAATTACGTTTTTAGCAGATAGGGTTTCTGTAGAACCATCGGCTTTAGTTACCAGAATGGTATTTTTATCAACAAAAGAGCCTACACCTTCGAAAGAATCGATTTTATTTTTCTTGAACAAATAAGTGATACCTGCTGTATTTTGGGCAACAACATCGTCTTTACGGGCGATCATTTGTTTCATATCAACCTTTAAATCTTTTAAGTTGATACCATGGGTAGTAAACGTGTGAGCAGCGTTATGAAAATGCTCTGAAGAATCTAATAAAGCCTTAGATGGAATACAACCTACATTTAAGCAAGTACCTCCAAAAGTTTTATATTTTTCAACAACTGCAGTTTTTAAACCTAACTGAGCACAACGGATTGCGCCTACATAACCGCCCGGCCCTGAACCGATAACAACGACATCGTATTGCATAATTTTTTGAGAATTTTGATTAGCCAAATGTAGGGAAAAAAGGCGGAAAGCTGAAAGTCCATCGTTCAATAGAAATCGGTTTCTTAGTCATTGGTTTATAAGTTATTGGCTTATAGCGATAGCTTATGGTTCAATATTGAGGCTCAATAGGATAATTCATTAAAAGTTCAAAAGTCGATGGACTGATGAGCGTATGAAAATATTTTACTTTAAGACTATAAAAACAAACGATCAAAAGATCAACTTAGACACCCTGCCCGAAGGTAAGTAAATTATTATCCGGATCAAGCATCGCGAATTCTTTCTGCCCCCATGGTTTTGTTTGCAAGCTCCCATTCGGATGAATACTTTGTTTAGTTTCGAGCATAAATTTGTACAGCCCTTCTATATCATCTGTACGGATATAAACCTGCCCATAATTTTCTTTCGGATCTAGTGTTTCGAACAGAAAAAAGTGAATCTGAACCTGATCCTTTTGTATCATCAGGTAATCTTTAAAATCGGCACTTCCAATGTCATCAAAACCTAATTTATTCACATAAAAATCTCTCGTGATTGCTTTATCACGCATAGGAAGTTTTGGGTTAATATCTGTTAGCATATTTTTTTATTTCAAAAATCGGTATTTTCCCGAAAAGCTGCACTTGATCAAGATCAGGAAATTCACTGATTTGCCCTTACCCTGCTCAATGTTTCAGGGGCAATCTTAAGGTATGAAGCAATCATTTTAACCGGAAAAACTTGTACAATGAGTGGCTTGGCATTTTTGATGTAATTATATTTTTCAACTGGGCTTAGCGAACGATCAAATAAATATGTCCTGTTATTGGGCTGGTCAAAAATTCTACCCAGGCTTAAAAAGGACTGTGATTTGGCAATTAAACGATGCAAATTAGTTAAACTAAGCTCCAGCACTTCGGATTTTTCGAACGCCTTGATTGTTGTATCTGAAGGTTTTTGCTCAATCAGGCTTGAGTGATTATACATCCACTCTTTTGGTAAGTGCAGATCGATAATTGTTTCTGTGATATCGTTAGAATGAAATTGATAAAAAGATCCCGATAAAATGAAATAAACGGATTGACAGATTTCGCCAAGGTGCAAGAGCACGTCATTTTTACGGAACGACCTTCTAACAGCATATTCTTCAAAAAGAAGCAGATCTCGAGATGAAAATAATCCGACACTGGCTAAAATTTCCTGGGCTGACGTCATAAACTAAATTATTGCAGAGGATGGAGCACCAAAACAACTTATTGATTAGCGGTTTTACTGGTGATTAGATAGGCAACAATCAAATTTGGAATCCAGCATAACCAGGCAACAACCAGGTAGGCTTTTGAAAAATCGCCATAAACCATCGTCAAAATTGGCAGCCAAATCCTCAATGTTACAGCAGCAAAACAAGCCGCATAACTATAGACCATCATTTTTTGATGTTTTTGAATTTCTGCACGTTTGATGTATAAATAAGCTTTTAAAGTAGTGTAAAACCAAATGATGCCTAAGCAAATAAATCCAGTGGAAGAAACCCATCCTCCTGTTGCAAAAAAGCCAATATAAATACCCGCTAGTGCGCTAAGCAGAGCAGCGACCACATAAACTTTACCCACTTTTTGGTGAAGCGCCATACGCCTATTTCTCATTTTCGGACTAAATTGCATCCAACCGATAAATAAAGCGATTCCTCCGAAAATGATATGCGTATAAAAACCGATGTTCCAGAAAGTATTGGTCAACAAATCAACCGACTTTGAATTTAACAATCCAAATTCCCTATCGATCAAAAAGTAAATCGTTGGATAGAGTCCAATCAGCAATGCGAAGCTTGCAAATAAAATCCATAATCCTTTTTTTACCATAATTGATTCAATTGCTTTCCACTAATCTAGTTAATTTTTCAAGAACTAAATTAATTCCTTTTGTATCATAAATTCTTTGGCATTCGCAAAGCTGAGAAACAATTCGTCAGCTATTTTTAGTTTTTGATGCGCCCTTACATTGCTCTGAATGGCGTAACAGGTAATGCCCGCAGCCAACGCAGATTTAACCCCATTTAAAGTATCTTCAAAAACAAGGCACTCATCTTTTTCAAAACCTAATCGCGCTACACAGAGATTGTAACTTTCAGGATCAGGTTTAGATTTACTTACATCTGTTCTGGTAATAAATAAACTGAAATACTTAGCCAAACCATTACGCTCAAAAACGGCTTCAACGTCAATTTTCGGACTAGCCGTAACCACAGCCAGGGTAAGCCCTTTTTCATAAGCAAACTTGATAAACTCTAATGCAAAGGGCATTAACTGAATATCAGTTGTTCTAAAACCATCAAAAGTTATCTTTTCTCTTCTGTTAATGAAGCCTTCTAACTCTTCTTCAATTTTATACCTGTCTATTATGGTCTTTGCATTTTTGGGCAGGGGAATTCCGGCGTAATTTGTTAACCAATCCTTAAAATCCAGCGTAACTTCATATTCACACAAAAACTTATTCCAACAATCGAAATGAAACTTCTCAGAATCAATTAATGTACCGTCTAAATCAAACAGTATTGCTTTTATTTTACTCATTATAAATTTTTAACAGAATTATTATTGTGGAATAATCTCAAATAAGAAAAATTGTTGTACCTGTGATTTACCGAAATTATTATCTACACAAAAAATTAACGATTGGTGTCCGTTTGGTAATTTTGGCCCAAAGGTTACACCTTCAAAATTATCGATGTGCTGGTTTAAGGAATCAAAGTCGAAAAGCAATTTTTTGGTTAATGGCTTTGGAGGATTTTGCACAAAAGCGCTATTATCGATTTCATTTTCAGCACCCTGTAAATCAACCAGGTAAAGCTTCAAAAAGGTATGATCATCGTGGCCTTTTGCCCAGGCCCTTTCCATTACCAAAAGCGTATGACTATTTATAGCCAGTATTTCGGAAATTCCATTTACATTCCAATCGTTTTCAACAGTAGGCTTAACTGGCATTGCACCCAGATTATAAGCATATTGGGCAATATTCTTTTTTGTAGCTACATCAAATTTTAAAATCCGCGTTAAGGCTTTGTCATATTCAAAAGCAGCCTGAGGTCCATCCTGATAAAGTGGTTCTTCTAAACTGGCGTATAATGTTTTGTACTGATCGGCATAAGTTAAACCTTCAAATAAAGCATTTTTGCGTGGCCCGCTTTCGGTTTTTGTAAACTGAAAGCCTTTAGGCATTGGAATAGTATCCAGAAACTTTCCTGCGGTAGAAATAAAGGTTAAGCTGGGCTGAACGATCGTCGTATCCCCATCCTTAAACAACCTTTCTCCCTCACTACTCCAAAGCAATTGTTTGGTTAAGGGGTTATAACGAACCGATTCGCCATCAGGTTTTACCCTTTTATCAGTGCCATATTTAGGGTATGGTTTTCCATTTTCCTGTAAGATATAAGTAACACCGGTTACCCGAACGGTATCGATCTTATTTTCTTTGATATCAATCTTTGCGGTATAAATTCTCGCCGGACTATGTTGTGATGGATCATCACTGATCATGTAATATTGGTTTTGCTTTACATCATAATCAATCCCTGACAAACCACCAATAACCGTATTTTGGAAAATTGGATTTAAGGGCATAATGTATTCATCCAGAAACTTTACAGATGAAATGCGGGTTTCATTTTGCTTAACCGAAGCATATTTAGTTGCAGAACAAGATGAGAGCACAATGGCAAGAACTGAATAAACAAGGAAGAGCTGCGATGCGGGTTTCAAATCGAAATGTTTAGGCCGTAAAAATATAGAATTTTGGCGGCTCGAGATACCTCACCCTAAATTTATTTTTCCAGTGGTGTCAGATGTTACCATCGACACTATTTATTCAATTTCCTATGGATATAAAACAAAAACAGTCGGATGGTAACATCCAACTGCACATTACTGGAATCGTAAGTGGTGTCAGATGTTACCATCTGACACTGGTAAAACTAAGATTAAAACAACTTACCAATTACACGGTAGGTAACGTTTGTTCCATCTACTATTTCTTCATAATAAACATCATCGGGAGAAACAAAATACTTTTCGTTTTTAATGGTTACCTCTCTGCATCCTTCTGGCAGTTGATTAATTATATCGCCTATATTCTGCGTATCAACCGGGCCATCAGTTGTGTTTAAAATACCGTCTTTTCCGGCCACCACATATACGGTTTTACCATCAGCATTTTCCTTTTGGGTATAATAAACGCCTTTGTATTCGTAATAATCAACCCCGTTAATGGTAACCAGATTGGCATCCGATGGTAAATTCGGAACCTCAGCACCAACTGGTGGGGTTACCACTTCGTATTGACTGTTGTTTTGTTGATAAAACAATCCACCAGAATAATAGAACTGGTTAGCGCCATAATAAAACGGATAATAGCCATAAGGCAATACGCCAATCCTGAAACCTAAAAAGGGCCTGTAAAAATTATAATAACTATAATATGGTCTGTAATAAGGCCTTCTATAACCCGGGCGATAACCGTAACCAGGCCTACCATATCCTGAACCTGGGCGATAACCTGGTCTGTTATAGCTGTAATTAGGTCTTGGTGGGCGACCGCCATTGCTTGGTGCATAACTACCTCTACCTGGCGCATGCATAGATGGTTGTCTGGAAATAGAACCACCGCCTCTTGATGGGCTTATCGAAGCAGATCGAGCGCCCCCAGAAGAACCTCCACTCCTACTTGGCCGCTGTGCAGAAACGCTTTCGATACTCAAGGTTGCAATCATCACTGCTGCAGCGAAAACAACCAATCCTTTATTTAATAACCTGTTCATTTTTTTGTATTTAATTCGATTATCTATATGACGGTGAAAATTCTTAAAAGATTATCCCTTAACACTATTTAACTAAATTTTGATAAAGTAATGACGAAGGAAAGGTTTTAATGACAAAATACATCTCACATCAATACATCTTTACTAACAAACCTTTTACGGGCTATTTTTTCTAATCAATTGCGAATCACCTATATTTAAATTTTATTCCTAAAAACTAGCTTAAATGAACCTTACAAGAATTTTCAGTCTTTTATTTTGTCTGTTTATTTCTAATGAATTAATGGCCCAGCAAACCGATTCGGCATATGTTAGAGAAAATTACACCAAAATAGAACGCCAGATCCCCATGCGCGACGGTGTTAAACTCTTCACTTCCATTTATATACCCAAAAATCAAACCAAAAAATATCCATTTTTAATTAACCGAACACCCTATACTGTTGCGCCTTATGGCGAAGATAAATATAAGCTGAGTTTGGGCAATTTTCCTGCGATGATGCGTGAGGGATTTATTTTTGTATATCAGGATGTGCGCGGCCGATGGATGAGTGAGGGCACTTTTGCCGATATCCGTCCTCAATTGGTTGGAAAAAAGTCTAAAACAGCTATTGATGAGAGTACGGATACTTACGACACCATCGACTGGTTGGTTAAAAACGTGAAAGGCAACAATGGCAATGCGGGTATTTATGGCATTTCCTACCCTGGTTTTTATTCTACCACTTCTTTGCCAAATGCACACCCCGCGCTAAAAGCTGTTTCGCCTCAGGCGCCAGTTACCGATTGGTTTATGGGTGATGATTTCCACCACCGTGGTACATTATTCTTAATGGATGCTTTCAGTTTTATGGGCAATTTTGGTGTGCCGAGGCCTAAACCGATTACACCAGATAAAGGCCCTAAAGGTTTTCAGTTCCCGATTCAAGACAATTATCGCTTTTACTTAGAAGCCGGATCTGTTAAAAATCTAAAAGACAGATACTTTGCAGATAGTATTAAATTCTGGAACGATTTATTTAAACATCCAAACTTAGACACCTTTTGGAAAGCACGTTTAATTACCCCACATTTAACCAATGTAAAACCTGCGGTAATGGTAGTGGGTGGCTTTTTCGATGCTGAAGATGCCTATGGAACTTTTGATACTTACAAAGCTATTGAGAAACAGAATCCCGGCGCCAACAATATCCTGGTAGCAGGGCCTTGGTTCCATGGCGGTTGGGTACGTAGCGATGGTTCTTATTTCGGCGATATCCCTTTCGGCAAAACCACCAGTATCGATTACCAACAGCAATACGAACTGCCTTTCTTTAAACATTATTTAAAAGGTGAAGGCGATTTTAATGCAGCAGAAGCCAATATTTTCGTAACCGGAAGTAACGAATGGAAAAAGTTTAAAACATGGCCACCACAAGAAGTAGAAAGCAAAAACCTGTATTTACAACCTAACGGAAAGCTCAGTTTCGAAAAAGTGGGCAGAACCGATAGCTGGGATGAATATGTGAGCGATCCGAATAACCCCGTACCTTACCAGGATGGCGTTCAGGCCAGACGTACCCGCGAGTACATGATCGATGATCAGCGTTTTGCTGCCCGCCGTCCGGATGTAAAAACTTACCAAAGCGACGCTTTAACAGAAGATATTACCTTAACCGGTCCTGTTTTGGCCAATCTCGTGGTTTCGACTACTGGAACAGATGCCGATTATGTAGTTAAACTGATTGATGTGTATCCTGAAGATGCGCCAAATCCAGAACCTAACCCTAAAAACCTGATTATGGGTGGTTACGAAATGCTGGTACGGGGAGAAATTATGCGTGGAAAATACCGCAACAGTTTCGAAAAACCTGAGCCTTTTGTTCCGGGTGCCATCACAAAAGTAAATTACCCTTTGCCAGATGTGGCGCATACCTTTAAAAAAGGGCATAAAATTATGATTCAGGTTCAAAATTCATGGTTCCCTTTAGCTGATCGCAATCCGCAAAAATTTATGGATATCTATCAGGCAGAGCCGCAGGATTTCCAAAAAGCTACACACAAAATTTACCACGATGTACACAACAGTTCGTTTATTACCGTTTCGGTGTTGAAATAACAAAATCCGTCATTGCGAGAAGGCTTTTTCAGCTGACGAAGCAATCTTAAAGCGATGGCATAAGATTGCTTCGTGCTTCACAATGACGAAAATAATACTATAGTGCCTTGGTTCGTGTCACCAAGAACCAAACACATAAACAACTAACTTATTATAATAAAATGAAATACATAAAACTACTGATTATCCTGTTTTCGGCATCCTCTGCCTTTGCACAAAGTGATGCAGGATACCCAAAAGCCAATTACACCAAAAAAGAAGTTTATATCCCAATGCGCGATGGAACTAAACTTTTTACAGCCATCTACACACCTAAAGATGCAGCCAAGGATAAAAAATATCCGATGATAATGCAGCGTACCTGTTATAGCGTTGCCCCATACGGCGAAGATAAATTTCCTGTAAAACTAGGCCCGTCAGAATCGATGATGAAAGAGGGCTATATCATGGTGTATCAGGATGTGCGCGGTCGCTGGAAAAGCGAAGGCACCTGGACCAATATGACCCCAGTTATCGATGATAAAAAAAGCAAAAAAGAGGTTGATGAAGGTTCTGACACTTACGACACCATTGATTGGCTGATTAAAAACGTAGCGAACAACAATGGCAAAGTTGGCCAGTGGGGAATTTCTTATCCAGGCTTTTACACTGCTGCAGGAATTTTGAGCAATCACCCTGCTTTAAAAGCCTCATCGCCACAGGCACCAATTTCAGATTTCTTTTTTGATGATTTCCACCACAACGGATCATTTTTGCAGAGCTATTTCATGACTTTTCCGGTATTTGGTGTGCAGAAAACCGATACTACCTCTAAAGCCTGGTACAACAACCAGTTAATCCTTCCAAAAACAAAAGATGGTTATCAGTTTGCTTTAGATTTAGGTCCTTTAAGCAATGCAGACAAATATTACAAGGATAATTTTTTCTGGCAAGAAACCGTTAACCACCCAAACTACGATGAGTTTTGGCAAAAACGTGGATTGTTGAAACATTACAACACCATTAAACCTGCAGTGATGGTAGTTGGTGGATGGTACGATGCTGAAGATTTGTCTGGCCCGCTAAACATCTATAAAACCATCGAAAAGAAAAACCCTAATGCTTATAATACTATTGTAATGGGACCATTTGGACATGGAAGATGGAGCCGCGAAACCGGTCATACCATGCATAGCAATGTGTATTTCGGAGATAGCATTGCTACCTTCTACCAGAAAGAAATTGAAGCTAAATTCTTTAATCACTTCTTAAAAGGAAATGGCGATAAAAATTCTGGCCTGCCTGAAGCCTATATGTTTGATACTGGTAAAAAACAATGGGAAACTTTTGCCAAATGGCCAACAGAAAAAGCGACTAAACAAAAGTTATATCTGGGTGCCGATGGTAAACTTAGCATGACTGCACCTGGTACAGCTGGGTCAGTAAATTACATCAGCGATCCATTAAAGCCTGTTCCATATACTGAAGATTTAACCACAACACCGGGCTTTACACCACACAATTACATGAGCGAAGACCAACGTTTTGCAGGGAGAAGACCAGATGTATTGGTATATCAAACCGATGTATTGGATAACGATATTACCTTGGGAGGCGAAATTATGTCGCACCTTAAAATTGCAACCACGGGTACCGATGCAGATTTTATTGTTAAACTGATCGATGTTTACCCTGCGGATGAACCAAACAACCCTTACATGCCAAACAAGAATATCATTTTGAGCAACTACTGGCAAATGGTGCGTTCGGAAGTTATGCCTGCACGCTTCCGCAATAGTTTCGAAAAACCCGAGGCCTTGGTAGCCAACCAGAAAACGGATGTGAACTTTCAGCTACAGGATGTATTACACACCTTTAAAAAAGGGCACCGGATTATGATCCAGGTGCAGAGTACAGCATTCCCTTTATTTGCGCGTAATCCACAAAAATTTGTAGAAAACCCATACAAAGCAACAGAAGCCGATTATATTAAAGCTACACAAACTGTATTTAACGATAGTTTTATCGAAGTTGATGTGATAAAATAATTTGATAAGCTCACGCTCGTTTCTAACGAGCGTGCAATTACCAAAAACATAACAAATGAAAAAGTTACTATTCATCCTCGCCATTAGCATCAGCATTTCGGCTGTTCAGGCACAGATGCTTGGCAAAAACCAGGTAAACTCAAGGGCCGATAGCCTCCGCGGAACACTTACCCCTTTACGTACCTGTTACGATATTAATTATTACCACTTAGATGTGAAGATCGATATCGACCAAAAATCAGTTAGCGGAAGCAATGAATTTGCTTTTACCGCCACACAGGATTTCACCAAATTACAGTTTGACCTTTTTGATAACCTAAAAGTAGATAAGGTAGTATACAAAGGTGCCAGTTTACCTTTTACCCGAGAATACAATGCAGTTTTTGTAACCTTCCCGAAAGCAGTTAAAAAAGGAAGCAAAGATAGCTTTATCGTTTTCTATTCTGGCAATCCTACTGTAGCCAAAACACCACCCTGGGATGGCGGTTTTATCTTCAAAAAAGATGAAGCAGGCAATCCTTTTGTTTCTGTGGCCTGCCAGGGTTTAGGCGCCAGTGTATGGTGGCCAAATAAAGACCACCAGAGCGACGAGGTAGATAGTATGTTAATCAGCATTAGTGTTCCTAAAACTTTGCAGGAAATATCGAATGGAAGGCTGAGAAATACTGTAGATAAACCGGATGGTTATAAACAATACAATTGGTTTGTCGCTAATCCCATCAACAACTACGATGTAACCTTTTATATTGGCAAATATGCGCACTGGCAAGACAGTTACGATGGTGAAAACGGAAAACTCAGCATCGATTACTGGGCGCTGCAAACCGATAGCGCCAAAGCACGTCCACATTGGGATGCCGATGTTAAACCCATGCTAAAATGTTTCGAATATTGGTTTGGTCCTTACCCATGGTACAAAGATGGCTACAAACTGGTTCAGGCACCACATTTAGGGATGGAACACCAAAGCGCGGTAGCTTATGGCAATCAGTTTAAACCAGGTTATTTAGGCAAAGATTTAAGCGGTACCGGCCATGGTTTAAAATGGGATTTCATCACCATCCACGAGAGCGGCCACGAATGGTTTGGCAATAATATCACCTCAAAAGATATCGCCGATATGTGGATTCACGAAGGTTTCACCAATTATTCGGAGGTACTGTTTACCGAATGTACCGAAAATAAAGCGGCTGCAAACGAGTATGTAATCGGATTACAGAAAATTATCCAAAACGATATTCCGGTTGTTGGCCCTTACGGTGTAAATAAAGAAGGCTCGGGCGATATGTATCCAAAAGGTGCAAATTTGATTAGTACCATTCGCCAGTTAATCAATAACGATGAAAAGTTCAGACAGATTCTTCGCGGGCTAAGCAAAACATTTTACCATCAAACGGTAACCACTGCTCAGATCGAAAATTACATAGCCAAACAAAGCGGGCTTAAACTGGATAAAGTTTTCGATCAGTATTTACGTTTTACCAAAATCCCAGTTTTGGAATATAAAATCGACAATGGCACTTTATCTTATCGTTGGATAACTGACGTTAAAGGTTTTGATATGCCCATACGCGTAACATTAAAAACAGGTGCTTACACCTTGATTAAGCCTACAAACGATTGGAAAACACTTAAAGTGGATGCCAGCATAAATGCAGATACCTTTAAACACGATCCATTGTTTTATATCAAAATAAAAAAAGGATAACGCTTACCCCACGGACAGACTTGCGAAGTTTCAAAGGCCACCAGCACAGGCAACTTCGCAAGTCGCCTCAGCACGAGAATAGCCTGAAGTGAAGGATCGACCAAATAAATTTCATCTTATGCAACTTTTCAACAAAACCATCGTCTTATAAGAAAAAGCTCATTATTTATCTAAAAAAATAAAATCTATACCCCATGAAAAAAGTATTTGCAATATTATTGGCATCCTTAACATTAACCTCTAGTATTAATGTAATTGCAAAAAATCAGATCAGCATCAATACTTCAAAAGATAATAGCGACGACAGAGCGGTAAAAAACTTCAACGGAGTTGCTGCAGCAGGCCCAATAAACGTAATTGTAACTTTGGGCAATAGCGAAAGCTGCCGTTTAGAAGGCGATGCAGATGCATTGGCCTCAATTGTTACCGAAGTAAAAGGCAACGTTTTGGTTATACGCCCGCAAACCAGTATCACGAGCTGGACTAGAAAATACGAAGGCAAAAAAATCACGGCTTACGTAACAGCAAAAGAGTTGGCCAGCTTAACCGTAAGTGGTGATGGCAACTTAAGTGTTAACGGAAAAATCAGCACAGGTAGTCTAACTACAACTGTAAGCGGTTCGGGAAGCATTAAAGCAACCGCCGATGTAGACAACTACAATGGTGTAATTAGTGGTTCTGGTGCAATAGACATTACAGGCGGTGCAGATCATGCAAAAGTAGTAATCAGCAGCTCAGGCACCTTTGCTGGTAAATCTTTTTCTACAAAAACTTTAACCAGTACCATCAGTGGTTCAGGAACCGTAAATATCGCCGTAAGCGAAAGCATTAGAGCGGTAATCAGCGGATCAGGAAGCGTAAATTACTCAGGTAATCCAAGTGTCGATAAAACTGTTGTTGGCTCAGGTGGAGTAAGAAAAGTATAAATTGGAAACTTTTTAACAGAGAAACACCTGCAAGGAATTGTAGGTGTTTTTTGTTGGCCAGTATTTGAAACTCGCTTTGAAAAACACATAAACTAAATTATGCCTTCAAATATTTATATTCGCCTAACAACATTTCATAATCCCCAAAGAATTTTCATATGCTCATCGACACCTTAAAAACACTTTTCAATCGGGACTTAAACAAGCTAAAATCCGAAATCGGGTCGTATAAAATCGAAGCAAACTTATGGGTTATAGATAAAAATATTGCAAACTCAGCTGGAAATCTTTGTCTACATCTGATCGGAAACCTTAACACTTATATCGGCGCAACCCTGGGAGGCAGCAATTATATCCGAAACCGCGAATTGGAGTTTTCTTTAAAGGATGTTCCTAAACAGGAGCTTATCAACATGATTGAAGCAACTATAATTGTGGTTAACGAAACACTTGATAAAACGACTGAAGAACAACTCAATAGTGAATACCCAATGTTAGTATTTCAGGAGAGAACCTCAACCGAATTCTTCCTGGTTCACCTTACCACGCATTTAGCCTATCATTTAGGGCAGATTAATTATCACCGAAGGTTATTGGATGAATAATTTTATTGTCATTAGAAACAGAAGCCAAGCGCTGGGCGTATAGCGTAAAGCGATCTACGATAGATAGTCATTGCAAGGAGGCTTTTTCAGCCGACAAAGCAATCTATTAAGAAAATACAATACATAGATGAAAATTACCCATGACACAACAACTCTTTGCTCAAAACGCAACCAAAATATTAAAAAGCGATGAATCTGTTCTCGGTTTAGCGGTGGGTGGCTCCTGGCTCAGCAACGAAATAGACGAATTTTCAGACCTCGATCTCATTTTGGTTACCAAAGAAAAACTATCAACAGATAAATCGAAAATGCTGCAATATGCCAGCCGTCTTGGCGATTTAATTTCTGCATTTACAGGAGAGCATGTTGGCGAACCCCGCGTATTGATCTGCCTTTACGACAAGCCATTGCTCCATGTCGACATTAAGTTTTTAACTCTTGATGAATTTTCTTTAAGAGTAGAAAACCCTATGCTATTAATCGACAGAGACAATCAATTACAGCAAATTCTTGATCAAACTGAAGCTAAATTCCCTTTACCAGATTATCAATGGATTGAAGACCGCTTTTGGACCTGGATGCATTATGCCCTCTTAAAAATTGGAAGAGGTGAGTACCTGGAAGCTCTAGATTTCTTCGGCTTTTTAAGGATGGTAGTGTTTGGTCCTCTACTGCACATCAAAAACAACAACCTACCACGAGGTGTGCGTAAAGTAGAATCGCAGCTTCCCGCCAAAGATTTTAATTTACTTAAAGGTACCATTGCGGAATACAATAAGACATCTTTAATTACTGCGTTAGAAAATACGATAGCACTTTATAAAAACCTGAGCGGTGATCTTTATACTGAAAACATCAAACAGAACAAAAAGGCAGAAGATGCGGTAATGCAGTATTTAGCCAAAATAAAACACAGCCGTTCAGAATGACAAATTAGATATATAACATTCTCCGTATTTTCGTGACTATTTTTTCATCAATAAGCCAAAAACAGTATTCTGCGTTGATCTCTTTAATCTGCGGGACAACTATGGCGCATCAACTCCAACCAGTCGCACCTAAAACAAAAAAGGAAGCCTAAGCCTCCTTCCATATCTTTTAAAACTGAACCCCGATCAGCCACATATTTTCGATGTAGTTAATCTTCTGACTAGCCTTGTCGTACTCATCCCAGCCAGTGGTATGCACATTAGTTAAATTGGTAGCGCCGAACTTCGTGGTATTTTGTAGGTAAACGTTTTTCCATACATAAAACTTAAGTCCAACTTTTGCAGAAACACCATAACCCGAAATACTGAAGTGGTTATTTCTGCCCTGTCCGAACAAACGTACATCAGAACGCGGAACCATCATGCCACCACCTAAACCGGTTTCTAAGGTTAAAGAAGTATTGCCGCCCGGAGCCACCCAAATATCGTCATAACGCTCAATTTCGATATTTGCGTAATTAAAACCATCAGTATGCTCGTAGGTTAACATGCTCTCTTTAACATTAATGTTTTGTCCGTTATAATCGCCTGCCAAATTACCTGTAGGTGTATTGGTAGGAGAAATATTTGGACCGATGTGACCAGTGATCACTACGGTTTGTGGAATATCCATCACATATTTCATGTGGTCCCAGCCGATAGAAATGCTATAATTATCTTTTATAAAATAACCCACACGGATATTATATTGTGGTACTGTAATCAGACTGGGATTTAAATAGTCCCAGCTTAATTTAGATTGTCTGTCATGCGCAACAACATCCTTTAATGTAAAATCATAATTTGGCCCCTGAAAACGGATATCACTTTTACCATACCAAGAGCTATTATAACCCCAGTGAAAATAAAAATCGCCTTTACGCGAAAAATTCCTTTTATGCTCTGGATTGAATAAACTTTTTGAGGTTGGCGTATTACTGGTTGAAGAGGCTTTAATCTCTTGTGCCTGCATCCGCCTGCCAAACAAGAGTGCTAAAAATAGAATGGTAAATCTTTTCACGTGGCAAATTGAGCAAAAAGACCAGTCATTTACAACAGGTTTAACATTTTGTAGGAGTTGTTGTACAAAAAATGACTTTAAAACATTAAAACCTGGTGTAAACGGCTAATTGAATAATGTTATTAACGGTATTGTTCGAAGCGCCATGTGTAGCCTGATTCATGTACCCAGCTTCCAGATCGAACTGCTTCGAAAAACGATAACCTGTAGCGAGATATAGCCTGTTCTGATCGAAAACACTATTGTTAATTTTATCCTTATTCTGAAGGTTTAAAAACACCTCGTTCTGCAAAGCTACAAATGGCCCTTTAGTAAACGTTGGTTGTGTTTTTTGTAGTGGTTGTATCAACCTAAAAAAATACCTGAAACGCTGTGAAAATACATCTTCGCCAGTACGCCCGATAAAACGTTGCTCGACTCTTAAACGGTGGCTGGCAAAAATTGATTTTATTTTGTGGCTATAAATGTACTGTTCAAATATGCGGTGTTCGTGCAAAGTTAAATCAGGCGTTCCTTCTAGCTCAGTATGCGTAGTTTGCCACAAATATCCTAGGGCTACATTATGTTTGTTGTTGATAAAATATTGTAAAGCCGGCCGCACTAAAGTATTTCTCAAATAACCCCAATCATCTGCCGAACGCAGTTGAACATCGAACTGAAGCCCCCATTTATCATTGAATTTGGTGTTATTTAAAAACATAAACCACCCCGAATTTTGATGTTGGGTTTGTGCATTAAGCTTTCCAGATACCATGATGAGCAGCACCATAGCAGACAATATTATTTTTTTCATAAGACGATAAACCGGTTTTATCTGTGTGCCGCTAAATTAAGAGAAATATAGTAAAGTGAAAAAAAGAGTTGTTAATTAATTAGAAAGTCAGGTGTTGGAGGTCCGAAGTCCAAAGCCTGAAGCTCTGTTTACAATAGTCAACAAGTGTGATCCAAGCTTCGTGTGCTTAGTGTCTTTGTGGTTAAACATCAAATGAGCTCAGTGTTCCGCTGTACAAAACTCAATGACCTCTGTGTTAAAACCGACATCTATATTTCGCGTTTCTTTGCGAAACACTTTGCATCCTTTGCGGCTAAATACGCCCAATATTTAAATTTCATTTAACGTTAAGCGATTAAAAATTTATCTTCGTTAAAGATTTCGGCATTATGGTATTTTCAATACCCTTAAAAACTGCGCTGATTTTAACATTACAAAACGTAAAATAGAACAAAAATGATTATCGAACCTAGAATGAGGGGCTTTATCTGTTTAACCGCACACCCTGATGGTTGCGCACAAAACGTAAAGAATCAAATTGAATATGTAAAATCTAAAGGAGCTATAGATGGCCCTAAAAAAGTATTGGTAATTGGTGCATCAACCGGTTTCGGTTTAGCTTCGCGTATTGCCGCTGCTTATGGGTCTAACGCTTCTACAATTGGCGTATTTTTCGAAAAAGCACCTTCTGAAGGCAAAACTGCATCACCAGGCTGGTACAATAGTGCAGCTTTTGAGAAAGAAGCCCATGCAGCTGGTTTATATGCAAAAAGCATTAATGGCGATGCATTCTCTAAAGAAATTAAAGAAAAAACAATTGAATTGATCAAAGCTGATCTTGGTCAGGTTGATTTAGTCATTTATAGCCTGGCATCGCCAGTGAGAAAACATCCGGATACGGAGGTGCTTCACCGCTCTACCTTAAAACCTATCGGTGGAACTTATACCAATAAAACCGTCGATTTCCACACTGGTAATGTGACCGAAATTTCTATCGATCCTGCTACCGAAGAAGATATTGCCAATACAGTTGCGGTAATGGGTGGCGAAGATTGGGCCATGTGGATTGATGCCCTGAAAGCAGAAAACCTACTTGCCAATGGTGCAACAACAGTAGCATATTCGTACATCGGCCCTGCTTTAACTGAGCCGGTATACCGTAAAGGAACCATCGGCAGAGCCAAAGATGATTTGGAAGCAACTGCTTTTAAAATCAGCGATAAATTGAAAGATATTGAAGGCAAAGCTTATGTATCGGTTAATAAAGCACTGGTAACACAGGCAAGTTCTGCTATTCCGGTAATCCCGTTATATATTTCATTGTTGTACAAAGTAATGAAAGCAGAAGGTATTCATGAGGGTACAATTGAGCAGATCCAACGTTTATATGCAGAACGCTTATATACTGGCAACCCTATTCCTGTTGACGAGAAAGGAAGAATCAGAATCGACGATTGGGAAATGCGTGAAGATATCCAGGCTAAAGTTGCAGAACTTTGGAAAGAAGCAACAACCGAAACTTTACCTGCAATAGGTGATTTACCAGGTTACAGATCTGATTTCTTAAGCTTATTCGGTTTCGAAATTGATAAAGTTGATTATCAAAAAGATGCCCAAGAAGTAGTAGAAATTGAAGGTTTAGTAAACTAACTACCTAGATTCGTCACCCTGAACCTCCATCGTCATTTCGACTGGAGCAAAGCGGAATGGAGAAATTTAATAACTAATTAAAACGGCTGGCCCTATAGCCAGCCGTTTTTATACCCAACCTATATGAATTTCGATTTACAGCCTACATTAGCGAACAATTTAATTAAAGTTGTTCCACTAAAAGAAGAGGATTTTGAAGTCCTTTTTGCGGTAGCTTCAGATCCCCTGATTTGGGAACAGCATCCGAACAAAGACCGCTATAAAATAGAGGTTTTCGAAAATTTCTTTAAAGGTGCAATAGAATCGAAGGGTGCTTTTATCGTTTATGAAAAAGAAAGCAATAAAGTTGTGGGCAGTTCCAGGTACTACGAATTGGACGAAACAGAACATTCAGTTGCTGTTGGTTACACTTTTATTGCCCGCGAGTTTTGGGGCAAGGGGCATAATAAGGCTTTAAAAACTTTAATGTTTGATTATGCTTTTCAATTTGTAGATAAAGTAATTTTACATATCGGTGCTACTAATTTCCGTTCACAAAAAGCAACAGAAAAATTAGGCGCCGTTAAAATCGCTGAATTAGAGGTAGCCTATTATGGTGAGCCCTTAAAATGGAATTTTGTTTATCAGATCGATAAAGATAAGTGGGAAAATAAACCATCTTAAAGCTTTAACCACTAATTTTTTACGGAAAGAGTCTGCCACGGAAACACTGAAACCACGGAAAAGGTATAAACATTCAATCGTCCTCGTTTGTCACAAAGTGATTCCTTTGGAATAAAGAGGATGACCAAGGGTTTGCATTGTAATGCAATAAGTAGCTAATTAATAGCAGGTTTTAACCACAGATTTTACAGATCAACACAGATACGATGTCCTCCTCATCTGTGTTCATCCACTTCATCTGTGGTAAAAAAGAAAAAACTGGTGGCAGCAAATCAGGAAAAAATTAATTCCGTGTAAACCCGTGCTTCCGTGGCAAATACTAATTTTAACTACAGATTTTTTCAGAAAAAGCCTGCCACGGAAACACTGAAACCACAGAAAAGGTATAAACCTCAACCCAACATCTGTGCTCATCCTCTCCATCTGTGGTGAAAAAAAGACAATCGCCTCAAAAAACACACAAGGCTAAAGAATAGATCTTAATTCCTTGTAAATCTGTGCTTCCGCGGCAAACACATTTATAATCCTGTGTGGTTCGTACCAAATGACAAGAGCATAACCGAATAAAATCGTGTTTATGCTTTAGTATTGTTATCTTTGTATAATTCTCCATTCCACTCACCTTTCAAAACAAAACAATTAAATAAAATATGGCTAAATCTCAGGCAACATACAGTAAAAAAGAGAACGAAAAAAAACGATTAAAAAAACAAAAAGACAAACAAGAGAAAAAAGAAGAGCGTCAGGCTAATGCAAAAAAAGGTTTAGCGCTTGAAGATATGATGGCTTATGTTGATGAAAACGGAAACATCTCTTCTACTCCACCAGATCCGAAGAAAAAGAAAGTAATTAATACAGAAGATATTCAGATCGGTATTTCAAGACAAGAGGACATCATCGATGAAAATCCTGTTAAAAAAGGAACAGTTACTTTCTTTAACGACAGTAAAGGTTACGGTTTTATTAAAAACACTGAAACACAAGACAGTATTTTTGTTCACGCAAACGGTTTAATCACCCAGATAAAAGAAGGTGATAAAGTTACGTTCGAAGTAGAAATGGGTCAAAAAGGACCAACTGCTGTTAAAGTATCAAAGGTTTAACAACCACAATTCAATTCTTTTTGCAATTTCTAATTGCAAAACATGATTAAAATTCTGCAGAGAACTCTGCTGCGCTAGGTTTTATAACCATTTATAATTCCGTCTATTTAAGCATAAAACCTTGCGCATAATTTTACTCTCTTTCTATTTATTTTAGAAAATCAGGTTTCAATGTGCATTGGCCAATCCGGTCCTGCCATCGCTATTTTCCTCATTTCGCTGCGCTTTCATTCCGGGCTTTCCGCTTTGTCGGGTTTAAGTGGCTGGAACAATAGCTTTTTTAATGGATGAAGTATCTGAATGAATATTTGTATGATAAGAAGAATAATATTTTTTCAGGTTAAAATTATTGCAGTCGCAATTGTTTATGCCTGATAGATTTTTTCAATAGTAGCATAATCCTTTGTTAATAAACCCGATAACAACGGCAGCCCCCGATTTTCTTCGGGGCTAAAGTGTATAGCGGGACAGCTTTTGCCCTGAAATACTGATGTTCATTTCCAAAAAGAAAAAAAAATAATAATCTCGGTGTGGAATTTGTGCATGGCTTACATCATTACAGTACACACAAAGAAAAATTGAATTATGAAAAAGTTAATAGCACTTGCACTGGTTGCATTTTTAGGATTATCATCAGCGATGGCTCAACAAGTAGATTTACGCAGAAAAATCAATGTTAGCGGAACAGCAGAAACAGAAGTAACACCAGATATTATTTATATCGGTATTTCGCTTAAAGAATATTTAAACGGAAAGAAAAAAGTAGACATTACAGAATTGGAAAAACAATTGTATGCGGCAGTACAAAAAGCGGGCATTGCAAAAGAAAATTTAACCATCAGCAATTTAAGCAGCTGGAACTATGCTACAGAAAAAAAGAAAAACCCTGATTTCTTAGCCAGCAAACAATACCGCTTAAAAGTTAGCGATCTAAACAAGTTTAATGCAATATTAGAGTCGATAGATGCTAAAGGAATTGCTAATACGAATATTGAAAGCTACGATTACTCTAAAATTGAAACCTTAAAAAAAGAGCTTAAAATTAAAGCTTTATTAGCAGCGAAAGACAAAGCGGCTTACATGGTTGAGGCCTTAGGCGATAAATTAGGTGGTGTAATTGAGATACAAGACGGTGGAGACAATGTAATACAACCCGTTTACAGAAATTATGCAATGAAAGCTGAAATGGCCGATGCCGCTGGCGCTCCTGAAATCGATTTCAAAAAAATTAAGCTAAATTTCACGGTAAACGCCATTTTCGAGATCAAATAACATTTTTAATAGTTAAATTAATGCTTTTTAAAACCTACCAGAACATTTTGGTAGGTTTTTTGTTACGTAGAGGTCGAACACTAAAAAATTAGATATTATGAAAAAATTCATCTACACGTTAGCCTTGGTTTTCTCTTTAGGCATTAGTTTTAATTCAGCTCAGGCTGCTGATAAACCTGCAAAAAACCCAACAGAATTAACTGCCGAACAAGCAGTGAAACTGGAAAGAATTAAAACCCGTGTTGAAGAGATCAGAGACATGGATAAATCGAACTTAACAAGAGCAGAACGTAAAGCTTTACGTAGCGAGTTAAGAGAATTAAAAGGCCAGGCCCGCGCAGTTTCTGGAGGTGTTTACCTTTCAGTTGGTGCAATCATTATCATCATTTTATTGTTGATCTTGATTTTATAATCAATACGCATTACATCTATCTATATAAAAAACAAAAAGCTTTGCATTACTGCAAAGCTTTTTTTATGCCCATCTTGCGAAGTTTACTCAGTCTTGCGCGAAAGGGAACTTCGCAAGTCTCCGCGCACGGCCTAAGCAAAACTAACGAAGTTCAATGCGCACAAGCCCATTGAAACTTCATTAGTTTCCCTGATTAATCAATAATATCAAAACCGGTATATTTCACTAAAGCTTCCGGAATTTTAATTCCGTCTTCGGTTTGGTAGTTTTCTAAAATAGAAGCTACAATACGCGGTAGTGCCAATGCGCTTCCGTTTAATGAGTGAGCCAGTTGTGCCTTACCTTCTTTTCCTTTAAAACGTAATTTTAAACGGTTACTCTGATAAGTTTCGAAATTTGATACAGAAGAAACTTCTAACCAACGCTCCTGGGCAGCACTCCAAACCTCCATATCGTATGTCATGGCAGAAGTAAAGCCCATATCGCCACCGCATAAACGCAACACACGGTAATGTAATCCCAACTCCTTTAATAAAGACTGAACATATTGGCTCATATCTTCTAAGGTTTCGTAAGATTTATCAGGATGTGTAATCTGGACCACTTCAACCTTATCAAACTGGTGTAAACGATTTAAACCACGTACATGTGCACCATATGAACCTGCTTCTCTACGGAAACATGGTGTATAAGCGGTATTTTTAATAGGAAGGTCTTCTTCCTTAACAATTACATCACGGTATAAATTGGTTACCGGAACTTCGGCTGTTGGAATTAAATATAAATCATCAACAGTTGAATGATACATCTGACCTTCTTTATCTGGCAACTGTCCGGTGCCAAAACCCGAAGCCGCATTAACCAAATGAGGTACCTGCATCTCTTTATAACCTGCTTCAGTAGCATGATCTAAAAAGAAATTAATCAAGGCACGCTGTAACTTTGCCCCTTTTCCTTTATAAACCGGAAAACCTGCACCAGTAATTTTCACACCCAACTCGAAATCGATAATATCATATTTCGCAGCCAATTCCCAGTGCGGCAAAGCCTTGTTTGGTAATTTAGCAGGCGCTCCATGTGTTAGAACAACCTCGTTTTCTTCTGCCGTAGATCCTTGTTTTACCAAATGGTATGGTAAATTTGGCAGCTGAACAATTAAATTATGCTGGGCAGCTTCCAGCTCATTTAATTTATCGCTCAGGTTTTTAATATTTTCTTTATGAGAAGCCGTTTGTGCTTTAATTGCCTCAGCCTCTTCTTTTTTACCAGTACGCATTAAATCGCCAATTTGTTTGGCAGCTGCATTCGCTTCAGCAGAAATATTATCCAGGGAAGTTTGTGTAGAACGGCGATCCTCATCAATTTTGATGATTTCATCTACCAGTTCCGGCTGTTTAAAATTGCGGATACTTAAACGTTCTAAAACTTTCTCTCTATTTTCGCGGATATAGTTAACTTGCAGCATTATTTAATTTTTTAAGCAAAGATAATAATTAAGTCGTCATTGCGAACGCTTGCGGCAATCTCCCAACAAAAAGATTGCTTCGTCGTTCCTTCTCGCAATGACGGACACAGAAAAATATGGATGGCAAACTATTTCTCGTACCAACGCCCATAGGCAATTTGGAGGATATGACCTTTAGGGCAATCCGTATATTAAAAGAATGCGATTTAATCCTCGCTGAAGATACCCGCACCAGTGCTCCAATGCTTAAACACTTCGGCATCGATAAAAGGGTTTTTTCTCACCACCAGCACAATGAACATAAAGCCACTTCAGAAATCATCAAGTTTCTAAATGAAGGGCAGAAAATTGCTTTAATATCTGATGCCGGAACACCTGCCATTTCCGATCCGGGTTTTTTCTTGGTACGCGAAGCGATTAAAAACGATATTGCAGTAGAATGTTTACCAGGCGCAACGGCTTTTGTGCCTGCTTTGGTTAACTCAGGCCTACCTGCAGATGCATTCTGTTTTGAAGGTTTTTTGCCAGTTAAAAAAGGCAGACAAACAAAGTTTAAAAAATTGGCCGAAGAAGACCGCACCATTATACTTTATGAAAGTCCACACCGTTTATTAAAAACTTTAGAGGAATTTGCACAGTATCTTGGAGCTGATAGACAGGCGTCGGTAAGTAGAGAGCTTACCAAGATGTTCGAAGAAACTGTTCGTGGAACTTTGGTGGAAATAAAATCACATTTTGAAAACAATACTTTAAAAGGAGAATTTGTAATTTGCATAGCGGGGAAACCCAATATTAAAAGCAAAAACAAATATGAAGCTGCTGAAGAGTAGCATCAAAAACGTAACCAACACAACAATTTAAAAATATTATGATTAGCATAGATAGATTTCTGAGTGACGAACAAGACCCAAAAGCGGTTGAAAAAGTTATTGGAAAATTAAACGACCTTTTAACAGCAGGCGAAGAACTTTTATATTTAGCTGTACAGAAAAAACCAGCGGTAAATTTGTTACCAGATAGCATCGCGATTTCGAATAAACGCATTTTTTATTGCGAGCCAGGTAATTTAGGCTTAACCATGAACTTTAAAGATATTTCGTGGAAAAGCATTAAAGAGGTTTCATTTAAAGAAGAATTTTTTGGTTCTAAATTTATCTGTGTACCACAACATGGCGAAAACATCGTAACCGAATTTATTCCGAAAGTACAGGCGCGTAAATTACATCAGGCTGCGAACCAGCAATTGGATGAGTACAAGGAAATGCTCCGTCAGCAAAAACTGGAAGAAAACCGTGCTACAGCGTCTCCCATTAATTTAAATGCGCAGCCCCTTGCCGAAATCCCTGCTTACGAACCAACTCCTGAGCCAGTGCAACCTGTTATTCAGATCGCTGAAGTTGTAGAAGAGCCAGAAGATGAAACCACATTAAAATTACGCAAGCTTAAAACTTTGTACGATAAACACCTGATTACTCAGGAAGAATACGAAGCTAAAAAAGCAAATATTTTAGATAGTTTGTAAACAAGCTGCGTCACCCTGAATTTATTTCAGGGTCTTAATTGATGTAAAAGATGGAAAGAGGCGGATGTGTTTATATATTAACCAATTTTAAACATACAGTTCTTTATATTGGCGTTACATCAGAGTTATATTTCAGAATTAAAGAACATAAAGATAAATATTATCCTAATTCATTTTCGGCAAAGTATAACTGCAATCTGTTGGTCTTTTTTGAACAATTTGACAGCATTGAAGAAGCCATAATAAGAGAAAAGCAATTAAAGAATTGGAAAAGGGCATGGAAAATAAATCTAATAAATAAATTAAATCCTAACTGGGATGATTTATCCTTGACACTTGAATAACTGCTTTGCTCCTTTAAATCCTTACCATAAAACAGCATTTAAGATGCTGAAATAAATTCAGCATGACGATTTTACCGCTTAGTAATGAAATCTAAACAAACTTACCTCCTCGCCCTCTTAAGTGCATTTTTACTTTGGCTAGCCTGGCCACCAATGCCTTTTACCACACCTTTGTTGTTGATCGGTCTGGTGCCTTTATTCATTGCGCTAAATGCTATTTCAGGCAATGCAGAAAAAAAACAGGGGAAAAGAATCTTCCTGACTGCAGGCTTAACTTTTTTAGTTTGGAATACGGCATCAATTTATTGGGTGTACAATGCGATAAGTGCCTATAATGGTCCGGCAGTAGCCCTTCCCGTTTCTTTAATTCCTTATGGATTAGGTGCACTTTTAATGACTTTTGCTTTTTGGTTATACTATCGATTGGGCAAATACGTAAATAAAAAGACCGCGTACCTTGGGTTAATTGCCTTTTATATCGCATTAGAGTATTTGCAACAAACCTGGGATTTAGCTTTTCCTTGGATGACTTTAGGTAATGGTTTAGCAGGAATGCATCAGCTGGCACAATGGTACGATTATACCGGTATTTATGGAGGTTCATTGTGGATTTTAGTGAGCAATATCCTCGCTTTTGAAGCCTATAAGAAATTTAAATCGCAAACAGGTTATCTACGGTTTAGAACCGCAGGAATCTGGGCTTTGGTGGTAATTATTCCAATCGGCATTTCATTAACAAAATACTTTACCGCCGAACAAAAAGGTACACCTAGTAATGTAGTGGTGGTTCAACCGAATATCGATCCTTATCAAAAACTGGAGAATATTCCCCCAGCTGAACAGATTAAGATACTAACTCATTTATCTGATTCGATCGGACAAACCAACACTGAATATTTTATCTGGCCGGAAACCGCTATACCAAATTATGCAGATGAGGATAAGATCAGAAACAATCCTGACTTCATTAGTTTACAAAACTTCTTAAACAAATATAAAAACGGCACCCTGATTACAGGAATAGAAAGTGTTAAGTGGTACGAAGATAAAAGAACGGTATCAGCAAAGCTACATCAAAACGGAATGTATTTTGACAACTATAATTCTGCCATGCAAGTTGAAAACTCTGCTAATGTTCAGTTTTACCATAAATCTAAGTTGGTTCCTGGCGTAGAGAAAATGCCTTTCCCAAAAGTATTTTCTTTTTTAGATGGTGTTTTTGCGCAATTGGGTGGAACAGTTGGTGGTTGGGGTTGGCAGGAAAAGCCAAGTGTACTTTATGCACAAAGCGGCATTGGCGCTGCTCCAGTAGTTTGTTACGAAAGTTTATGGGGAGACTGGATCGGTGAGCAGGTTAAAGATGGTGCGCAATTTATTGCTATTATCACTAATGATGGCTGGTGGGGAAATACCTCTGGTAAAGACCAGCACATGATGTACGCTAAGCTCAGGGCAATTGAAACCCATCGTGATGTGGCCCGTTCTGCAAATACTGGAATCTCCTGTTTCATTAATCAGCGTGGCGACGTAACACAAAGCACCAAATGGTGGACAAGGACTGCAATAAAGGCCAACATTAACCTAAATGACGAGATTACTTTTTACGTAAAAAGTGGAGATATTATTGCAAAAATATTATGTGTTTTAGCGGTTATCTTAGCCTTGATTATTCCTTATAGAAAATGGGTAAAAAACTGAAAATACTCGTTTGCTTTCTGTTATTATTTGTTGAACTTAAAGTTAAAGCCCAAGTTTATTTAGATAGTTTGAATAAACAATCAAATGCGATGTTAGTCGCGTATAACAATAATGATTACCAAACGCTATTCAAATATACACATCCCAAAATTATTGGGCTTATGGGCGGGATTGACTCTGCAAAAACAGTGCTTAGAAAGGCGATGAATTTTGTTGCAGATAAAGGTGTATCTTATATCAAGATCAACACCGGAACCCCTCAACAAATAATCAGATCTGCACATATAGTTCAATGTATACTGCCGCAAATTTCTGAAGTGAAAATTAAGGATAAAAAAGCTAGGGCTATAAATTATCTCCTTTGCATATCTTATAACTCTGGTAAAAATTGGTATTTTATAAATGCCGACGAGGAAAAAGAAGCATACCTTAAAAAGCTAATACCAGAAATAAGTAAAGAATTAATAATTCCAGAAATGGAATTAACATACCATTAAATTTCTAATTATAAAAACATGCAACAGTTTAAAAACCTTAGGTGGTCTGTTTTATTATTACTGCTCACATTAAATTTCGGTTGCGATCAGATTTCTAAAAAAATTGTGCGTACAGAGATCAGCGATTACGAACACATCAGCATTATAAAAGACCGTTTTACCTTAACCAAAGTAGAAAATAGTGGTGCATTCTTAAGTCTTGGCGATAATATGCCCTATATTTTCAGACTCATTATTTTAACAGGCTTGCCATTACTATTTTTGGGTTATGGATTATATTTCCTCTTTGCCAAACGCAATTTACCAATGAGTATGCAAATTGCTTTGTGTTTTCTGATAGGCGGCGGAATTGGCAACTTATACGATCGGATTGTTCACGGATCAGTGACCGATTTTATGCATATGGACTTTTACCTCTTCCAAACAGGTGTTTTCAATTTTGCTGATATTTCGATCATGATTGGTGTAGGTATATTGCTTTTCCAGTCGATTAGAAGTAACAGACTAAAACAAGAGGTAGATTAGGTTAGCAAGCAAGATCCATGGCTAATTAAGAATACAAAATAAATACGCATAAAAATACAAATATGTATTTTTTGTATTATATTTATGTAATACTCAATTGCAGCATATTACGATCTAAACCAAAAACCTAAACTATGAAACACTTATTAACAAAAACTATGCTGATTGCATTGCTCTCAGTAATGGTAATCTCGTGCTCGAAAAAGAATGAGCTACCAGCAGATCAGGAAAAAGAAACCGTTCAAAATCAAAAAGTTCTTGCCTACATCAAAAATCTTGGATTTACAGATGCACAGATTGTAGAAAGCGGAGATAATTACGTTGTAGACGGCGATATCGTGTTTAGCAAAACCATGGAAGTTCCTGCCGATAATGGAAAACCGATAACAGAACAATATTATAATGGATATATTGTAACCAATAGCACTAATATACGCGTTAAAGTCGACCCTTCGATAAACGGCATGATCAGCGAAATCAATTCTGCAATTAACCAATGGAATACCGTACCAAACTCGAAAATCAAATTTGTAATTACTACAGGTACTATTTATGATATCCTAATTAAAGTAGATAATACCATTGGAAGTTCTACATGCGGACAGGCTTATTTATCAACCTCCAACGGTAAGGCTGGCAATACGGTTTGGATTAACCAGAACCTGATCCAAAACAATTCTTTTGCACAACGTACGAGAACCATAACACATGAATTTGGGCATACCATTTCATTTAAACACACTAACCAATCTACAACCATTAATGTACCTGGGGTTGGAGGAACCGATGCATTATCATTAATGAACGGCGGACAATGTGGAAGCGGCGCTACTGTTTTATCAGCAAAGGATAAACAGGCTACCGCAGTATTGTACCCTTTATAATTAAAAATCAGATAAATAACCTAAAAAGATCGTAATGTAATGGAAGCTGTTTCTCTGAAGCAGCTTCTTTTTTTGAAACAATATTTGAAAATGATTTGAATACAGGAATTTCTTAACAAAGAATTGCCACCTTTAAACAAACATATTTTTATCTTTAGGTGTTAAACAATCTAAAAATAAAATCCAATCATGAAAAGAAATGCAACAGCCGTATGGCAAGGCTCTATTAAAGAAGGTAATGGTAACATCACTACACAAAGTACCACTTTAAATAATACTCAATATTCTTTTAATTCCCGCTTTGCAGAAGGTGTTGGCACAAATCCAGAAGAATTAATTGCTGCTGCGCACGCAGGCTGTTTTACAATGAAATTATCAGCTAACCTAACTGAAGCCGGATTTACAGCAGATAAATTGGAAACCAAATGCGAAATTAACCTGGATCCATCAAAAGGCGAAATTGTAGAATCACACTTAACCCTAACCGCTTCTGTTCCTAATTTAACACAAGAAAAGTTTGATGAACTGGTAGCAGATGCGGAAAAAAACTGCCCAATATCTAAATTATTAAACACAACGATTACCGTTGATGCGACTTTAGCGTAAAATGTGATGGCGGACCGGTAATAGATCGTCATTTCGAGCGGAGTGCAACGTAGTCGAGAAATCTGTCTAGAGAGAGATCTCCATTCCACTGCGCTTCAGTCGAGATGACGACTCGTCTACAATTCACAGCTTAAACAATTAACCGTTTAACCAACAAGTAAACAGTTTTCAATTGGCAATTCACAATTGAACAATCAAAATAACTTTTAAACGTTTAAACCATTCAACAGCCTAAGCCATATATTTCCCTACAATTGGCATTCTTCTGCCCATGCCAAATGCTTTTGGCGATACCCTTAAAATAGGTGGTGTTTGATAGCGTTTAAATTCTGCAATGTTTACCATTTTTAGAATCCGCAGCACCAATGCTTCATCAAATCCTTGAGCAATAATGGCTTTTGAGCCTTGTTTCTTTTCGATGTGCTGATATAATATTTTATCAAGTATTTCATATTCAGGCAAGGAATCAGAATCTTTTTGATCGGGCCTCAACTCTGCAGATGGTGGTTTAACAATGGTATTGACCGGAATAATTTCTCTTTCTTTGTTAATGTACCTTGCCAGCTCAAAAACCTGCATTTTATACACATCGCCTATTACCCCAATAGCGCCACACATATCTCCATATAAAGTGCCATAACCAACAGCACACTCGCTTTTGTTCGATGTATTCAATAAAATATAGCCAAACTTGTTACTCATGGCCATATTAATAATGCCACGGATGCGGGCCTGCACATTTTCTTCAGCAAGGTTAAAGGGCAAACCCTTAAAGGCTGGTGCCAGTATATGATCGAAAGCTTCTGCAACTTCTTTAATAGGCACAATTTCGTGCATACAACCAATATTGTTAACCAAATCTAAAGCATCTTGAACGGAATGATCGGAAGAGAATTTAGAAGGCATTAAAACGGCCATTACATTCTCCGGGCCTAACGCACGACAGGCCAAAGCGCAAACCACAGCGGAGTCTATCCCACCTGATAAGCCCAAAACGGCTTTACTGAAACCAGATTTACTGAAATAATCTTTTATACCTAAAATCAACGCGTCGTGAATCTGCTCAATATCGGTCAATCTTTCCGATTGGGGATATTTATTACGCACATTTTCAACCTCTTCCAGATCAAAAACCTGAATGTCTTCTTCAAAATACTTCATCTCTGCTTTCACGGCTCCATCAGCATCAAAAACCAAAGAACCGCCATCAAAAATAATTTCAGTCTGCGCACCAACCTGGTTTACATAAAATACAGGCAGGTTATACTTTTTTGCATTATCGCCTAATACTTTAATGCGTTCATCGTCATGGGTGTAAGAGAAAGGAGATGCCGCAATATTAATCATCACATCTGGCTGCTCCTTAATCAGATCATCCATTGGATTAGAAACATATAGTGGATTATCGTTGATATTCCACAGATCTTCACAAATGGTTAAGGCAATTTTTTTCCCCTTAAAATCGATACAGTTAAATTGTGTGGCAGGTTCGAAATAACGGTACTCATCAAATACATCGTAAGTTGGTAAAAGTGCTTTTTTAACCACGGCTTTAACTTTCCCTTCTTCGATAAAATAGGCTGCATTAAACAGATCTTTTCCCTGTAATACTTCATTTTTAATAGGTAGCCCCACAATACAGGCAATATCTGTACAGTGTTTGGCTATTTCCTGTGCAGCAGTTTCACACAATACGATAAACTCATCAAACTCCAAAAAATCTCTTGGCGGATAGCCGCAGATAGCAAGCTCGGCAAAAACAACCAAATCTGCACCTTTATCTTTCGCCAATTGAATATTTTCGGTTATTTTTTTCGTGTTCGCCTTAAAGTTCCCGATATGGTAATTGAGTTGTGCTAGTGCTATTTTCATATTTAATGTATCAAGTAGTGAGTATCAAAACAAATATCCAGATTAAAAGAATACACCGAAATTAAGTGCCAAATAATGATTTCTAACATCTCTGGCTTTATCTGTTACAATATTAGTGAAACCATTATTAAAAGTTAAACCAGCTACGATACTGGTATTGCCCGAAATATCAAATTCGCCGCCACCACCGATGATTAATCCGGCGCGGTAAAGTTTAATGTTATCGGATACATTTAAATTATCGCCAACAACCGCTCCACCTGTTACAGCATCTTGCTTAGCACTGATGTTGATTGAATTAGACAATCCAAACTGACCATACCAACGTTTTCCATCAGCCTTAACTGTTTTTAGTTTAATGGTTAAAGGCAAGTCTACATATTGTAATTTATATTTTAAATCGTAAGCTTTCGGTGCAGCACTACTACTGGCGCTATAATAAGGCAGCACATTCGCCTCTGTACTTTTACCATTTATCGAAGTGATGGTTAGCGCGGTAGAAAAACTATAATTCGGGGCAAAATTAAAATCACCAATTAATCCATAAGAAAAGCCCAAAGCTATTCCGTCTGTTTTTCCTTGTTCTGGCTTAATCCAACCAAAAGTTGGAGTAGCGGTTAAACCTAACCTAAAACCGTAATTGGTTAAAGGAGAATTTTGCGCCCATGCGCCAATACTTAAAAGAGATAAAATTAAAATGGTCGATATTCTTTTCATGCTATAGGTGTTTATATATATTTGTTGTACATGATGTATAACGTAAAACACTGGCAAATTTATCTAATTTTTCTTTTTGCCATCACATTTATTTCCTGCAGGCAAAGCAACAGGCCCGATGTAAGCAATATACAGGTAAACATTAAAATCGAAAGATTTGATAACGAGCTATTTGCCGGAAAAAACAAAAATGTTATTGAGGTAGATAAACAGCTTAGTTCAAAATATGATGTGTTTTATGACGATTTTATCCACCGGATTTTAGACAGCAAATATTCCAGCACCGAATCGTTGACCAACCTGTACCGCGACCAGGCTTATACTGATTTAAGCAAAGAAGTTGATAGTGTTTTTCCAAATTTAAAAGTACAGGAAGAAGGATTGACCGAAACTTTTAAATACATTAAATACTATTATCCGAAAGCGAAGATTCCCAGATTTATTTCTTTTGCTTCAGGTTTTGCTTACCAAATGCCCATAGGCGATAACTATTTGGGTATTGGTTTGGACATGTTTCTGGGCAAAGACAGCAAATTTTATAAAGCTATTGTGCAAAGCGTGCCCTTATACCTTTCGCGGAGGTTTGCACCTGAATATATTGTGCCCCGTGTAGCCGAAACATACGCACACGAAGAACTTTTTGCAGAGCCTGATGACAATAGAACCCTGTTGTCTAAAATGATCTTCCAGGGAAAGATTTTATATTTCTTAGATCAGGTTTTACCTGAAAACTTAAGCGATTCTACTAAAATTGGATATACTCAACAGCAATTAGACTGGGCACAAAATTTCGAAGGCGATATTTGGGCATATTTTTTGGAGAACAATTACCTGTATGAAACAGACTATCAAAAAATCCAGGTCTTTTTATCTGAAGGACCTTTTACACCAGGTTTAGGTGAAAATAGAGATTCGGCACCAAAATTGGGTGTATGGATGGGTTGGCAAATTGTAAGAAAATATATGAAAGAACACCCTGATGTTACTTTACAACAATTAATGGTAGATAACGATACACAGAAAATTTTAAATCAATCGAAGTACAAACCGAAACAACAGAGATAGTTATCAGTTTGCGGTTTTTAGTTATCAGTTTACAAGCCAGAACAATGCCACAATTAAGCAATAAAATCGATCAGTTGAACTTTTTAATTAATCATCCTAAATTAAACCTATGAAAGTTGGCATTGTATTATCAGGCGGAGGCATTAGGGGAATAGCACATTTAGGCGTTTTAAAAGCCTTTAGCAATTTGGGCATTACCTTTAGTCACATTAGCGGAACAAGTGCAGGAGCAATAGCCGGGGCCTTTTTTGCCGCTGGCATAGATCCGGAGGAAGGTTTGAATATTTTCCTTAAAACGAAACTCTGGCGCTTCGTTCGTCCGGCGGTGGGCTCTTTGGGTTTAATCAATATCGAAAACACTTCTCTGATTTTAAAGGAATATTTTCCGGAAGATTCAATTGAAAAGCTAAAAATACCTTTAACCATTGCTGCCGTAAATTTTAGCGAAGGCCGGTTGGTTTATTTTACAAAAGGACCGCTTATCAGGGCTGTTCATGCCTCTAGCTGTATACCAGGCATTTTTAAACCCATTATGATTGATGGCCAGATGTATGTAGACGGCGGCATTTTAAATAATTTTCCGGTCGAACCTTTAATGGATGACTGCGATTTCATTATAGGTTCCTCTTGTAACCACCTTAAACCAGTTGATAAAATTACCGGGATTACCAATTTAATGGGGCGTGCCGGTATAATGTCTATTAACCACGACATGGAAAGAAAAGCAAAATTCTGTAACGTATTAATCGAACCAAAAGGTTTAGGGGCCATTAGTACATTCGATATGAAACGTGCAGAAGATATTTATTGGCTGGCACACGAAGAAGCCTTGATTACGATTAAAAATAGTCCAACAATTTCTGAATTAATTACAAAATAGCAAGTGGCTTCACTTGTGTACCTCTTGACGCATGTAATATTTAAACTACAATAAAATAGTTTATATCAAACAAATAAATGAGTGTAAAAAATACACTTATGCAATAAAAATATTACAATTCTCTTGGTGTTGATATAATATTATTTTACTTTAGGATTATACTTTGCAAATGCAGCGGAAATTAAACCTAAATGTCTATCTATGTTTTTCAACCTGATCATTCTTTACCAAAGAAGAAGAATTCCTGTTTTTACGATCTTCTAACTTGATTTCTAAGTCAAACACAGATCATTAATTTTTACCTAAAAAACCTAAACATGAAATTCTTAAAATTAAATAAAACCCTATTAACTGCCCTGGCGCTAACCACTGTACTATTTGCATGTAAAAAAGAAAAACCTACAGAGACGGCAGATTTACAAAAACCTGAATTATCAGCCGTTAATCCCCTTGGCGACATCCAGATCTGTACAGAAAGATCTTTAGATGGAACTACCCCAAGAGGTGCCGTTTTAAAGTCAACAAAATGGATTCCGGGAACTACGATTAAAGTAAGTTTAAACGGAAGCACATCAGCCATCAGAGCTAAAGTAATCCAATATGCGAAAGCGTGGGAACAATATGCCAACATCAAGTTCAACTTTGTAACAAACGACAACACAGCCAAAATCAGGGTAAGTTTTGTAAGTGGGGATGGATCTTGGTCGTACATTGGAAAATCAACGCCTAGCACCGGCGCGACTATGAACTATGGTTGGTTAACTGCAACTACAGCAGATTCTGAATATAGCCGCGTGGTAATCCACGAATTCGGTCATGCCTTAGGATTGATCCATGAGCACCAACATCCATTGGTGGCTATTCCTTGGGATAAACCTGCTGTTTATGCCTATTATGCTGCTGCACCAAATTACTGGAGCCAGGCAGATGTAGACAATAATTTATTTGCAAAATACAGTACAACACAAACCAATTATAGCGCTTACGATAAATATTCGATCATGCACTATTCAGTTCCAAACGAATTAACCATTGGTGATTTCGAGGTGGGATGGAATACCGTATTATCACCTACTGATAAATCATTTATCGCTTCAGTATATCCATTTTAGAAAATAAATTATTACACATAGTGGTTTTAAATAACCACTATGTGTATTTACTGTTGTAAAATAAAACAGATATGCTGATCGCTTTTCGGATTTCCTTTATCAAACCATTTTTAGCCTGCCTAACATTCGTTTTATTCTGCCAAACTGTATCTGCACAAAATAAGCCCTATAAATGGGTGGTAAAGCCTTATGCAGGCATTCAACAATCGAGATTTGATTGGTCTATTGCAGGTAATGCGGCCGGAACCAATCCCAATGTATTATCAGAACTCATTTGGAAAAATCTTAAAGGGCCAAGTTTTGGCTTAGACATTAAATACAATATTACCGAGCGACTTAGTATTAAAGCCGCTAACCAATACGGCAGCATAAGCAAGGGCGAGGCAGAAGATACCGATTATGCAGACGATAACCGACAAAATGCCTTTTATTTTGATCTGCTCAACGCAAATAAGGGTTATTTATACGATGCCAGTTTACAGCTCAGTTACCAACTGTTCAAATCTGGCGATTTTAACATCAATCCAATTGTTGGACTTTCATATCATCAGCAAAAATTTCATTTGTTAGAAAGTGCAAATAACCCTGATAGCAAAGGCTTAAACTCTACGTATGTAGCAAGATATAAAGGATTCGATTTTGGAGCAGAATTTGTTCTTAAAATGCAGAAATTCAGTATAGGTGCCACAGTTTTAAGCGGTTTTTATACTTATTCGGCAAAAGCAAACTGGAATTTAATTCCTGATTTTGCAAAACCTGTAAGCTTTACACATAAGGCAAATTCCTTTTCATTAAGTGGCGATATCAATCTGGCTATACCATTAAACAAAAGTTTACGGTTAGAAGTTGACTATAAAATCAATAACATCAACACTTATTCTGGTGTAGATAAAGCTTATTTTAATAGTAGACCAACAGAGGAAACTCAATTTAATGGAGCAAGTTTCAGAAAAAATGCAGTATTGCTGGGCTTAAATTTTAGCTTTTAATTTTTTAAGGCCACCAAACGCTCGCCTTCCAGTACTGGAATTGTTTTGCAAAGATTTAACTGCAAACAGAAAACAACATCTTCTTCTATATTCAACTGGGCCAAACGATGGCTATGTGATGATTTGTGAAGGTATTTCCTCAGATCTGCTTTAGCTAAGGCATACAAATCTTCTGCAGCCACGCTAGAATCATCAAAATGTTCGAAATTTTGACGGAGATTATTTACCACAGCACCCGCAAAAAGAGTATCCTCTAAATTGAACTGATCTTTCCAACCGGCGCAAAGCAAAAGTACACTCTTATCCTGGCTTTTCAAATAATCGCAAAGTGAATCTAAGTTTAGGAAAGACCCAATTACAACCTGATAAGCCCTTTTCTGAGCCAAATGCAAGGCCTTAGTTCCATTGGTAGTAGTTAAAACGACCGTTTTTCCGTTTACTTTTTCATGGGTATAAGAAAATGGCGAGTTGCCGAAATCATAGCCTGCTACTACCTCTCCATTTCGTTCTGCTGCCAATAAAAATCCGCTATCGCGATAGTTTAAACAATCTTCTACCTGAGCTACGGGAATAATCGCTTCAGCACCATTATCTATCCCGTAGGTAATAGATGATGTGGCTCTTAAAATATCGATAACCACCACAATGCTTTGTTCGATATCATATAAATCAATCAAGGCTGGTGTTAAACAAACTTCTATTTTTTTTGACATTTGACGAGATATGAGGTGTGAGATATGGGATATGAGATTTTAGCGGTCAAACCGTCTCAAATCTCATATCTATTGTCTCAAATCTTATTTATAAAAAGGAAACTTAACCACTTTAGCTTTAATTGGCGTATTGCGGATTAAAATAAAAACTTCAGTTCCTTCTTTAGCGAAATCTTTTGCAATGTAGCCCATACCTATTGCTTTTTGCAAAGAAGGTGCCTGGGTACCAGAAGTCACTTTACCGATAATATTTCCTTCGGCATCAGCAATTTCATAATCATGGCGTGGAATACCACGATCGATCATTTCAAAACCAACCAATTTCTTTTGAATACCAGCTTCTTTTTGGGCCAATAATGCCTCTGAATTGGTAAAAGATTTGGAAAATTTAGTAATCCAACCTAAACCTGCTTCAATAGGCGAGGTAGTATCATCAATATCATTTCCATATAAACAGAAACCCATTTCCAAACGCAAAGTATCGCGGGCACCTAAGCCTATTGGCTGAATGTTGTATGGCGCACCTGCTTTAAAAATAGCATCCCAAATTTGATCGGCGTATTGGTTTTCGAAATAAATCTCGAAACCACCAGCGCCGGTATAACCTGTTGCAGAAATAACTACATTATCAACACCAGCAAAGGTACCTTTAACGAAAGTGTAATACTCCATTGATGCCAGATCAACATCAGTTAATGTTTGTAAAGCATCTGCTGCTTTTGGCCCTTGAATAGCTAAAAGAGAGGTTTGATCCGAAATATTGTGCATTTCTACATCTTTCGAATTGAATTGCTGAATCCAGCTCCAATCTTTTTCAATGTTTGATGCGTTTACCACTAACATATAGGTTTTGTCATCTATTTTGTAAACCAAAAGATCATCAACAATACCGCCATCTTTATTTGGCAAACAAGAATACTGGACTTTTCCATCATATAATTTAGAAGCATCGTTACTGGTTACGCGTTGAATAAGATCTAATGCGTTTTCACCTTTCAGAATAAATTCGCCCATGTGGCTTACATCAAAAACACCAACGCCGTTACGAACAGTTGCATGTTCGGCATTAATACCTTCGTAAGTAACAGGCATATTGTAACCTGCAAATGGAACCATTTTAGCGCCTAAAGCGATGTGTTTTTCTGTTAATGCGGTGTTTTTCATCCGTAAATTTTATTTTTTATGATAATGAAGCCAGTATAGCTGATATTCTGTGAATGATGACGGCTTTATTCGCTATTCTTCTTGGGGTGCAAAAGTACTAAGAAAAAGATAAAATTTTGAGGTTAATTTTAAGGAGATTTTGGATGGTTTTTCTATTCATCCGTCATGATAAACTTGTTTCAGCATTTATTAAAGAGATTTCCAGAGTTGACAACTTATCTTTCTAAGTGCATAGAAAAGTTGTCAACTCTATACGGCTAGGCACTCACCAATTCTTCGTAAATCTTCAGCATTTTACTGGAGATTAAATGAACACCATGGTCGTTTTCTACTGTTTTTCGGGCGTTCTCTCCTATTTCTACCCAACGTTTAGGGTTAATGATACATTGTAAAATCGACCGGTAAAATTCATCTGCAGAATCAGCAATTAAAATGTCATGGCCATGCCTGCAATTAATTCCCTCTGCGGCAGTAGTGGTGGCTATGATGCATTTTTTCATAGCCATACCTTCAATAATCTTTACCCGCATTCCGGTGCCAGAAATTAAAGGGACAATCATAATTGCCTTCGAATTCATAAATTCTACCGCATCAAAAACCTCACCTTCTACAATCAGATTTTCTGAATCGTATTCGAAGAAATGTTTCTGCATGTTTTTTCCTGCGATATAAAAACGAAGATCTTTATTTAGTTTTTCGATATCTGGCCAGATATCATCCAAAAACCATTCTAATCCTTCCTGATTTGGTCGCCAGTCCATCGCACCTAAATGAAACAGTGTAGGAAAACTGGTTTTGGTTTTATCTACTTTATATTTTTCTAAATCGATGGCAACAGGGAAAACCGACATCGGAATTTCGCAGCCGAACATTAATATGCTTTGACGATCGGGCTCGGAAATGGCAAAAATATGATGGAAACGGTTAATCTGATCGGTTTCATACGCTTTGAGCCGCTGGGCTAAAAAAGCTAAATATTTACGCCTAATAAGAAATTTTTCTGAATGAGAAAGGCGTTCCCAAAGGGTAAATTCGATATTGTGTGCCCGATAGATGAGCTTGGCATTACTGTTTGCCTTAACCACATCCAAATAAGGAACAACAAAAAGCCCCTCAAACTGAATAATATCGAATGCATTCTCACGCAGGAGGTTTTCTAACTGACGGGCGGCATCTTCGTTATAATACCTGGAAACATTATAAGATTCGTTGGTAAAAATGTTAAAAAATGCCGACCATACATTTACATCTGTATCTAAATCGTAGGTATGATATTTAATCTGTTCAAAAATCGGATCGTAAATATCTTCGATATCGATTCTTCCTTTTGTCGGGTTGAGGCTAAACAAAGTAATATCTGCACCAAGTTGCAGCAAACCTTTTATGGTATTATAAACCACGATAGGATAACCACTATTTGGCGGAAAGGGAACCCGCTTAGTAATCAACAGAATTTTCACAATGTTGTGAAAATACGAAATTTTAGGCGTTTTTTGAAAACAGTTCTAACTGAGGATCGCTCACATTAAAAGTTTTGCGGTGAAAAGGCGATAACCCGATTTCAATTACAGCCTTGCGGTGTGCAATTGTTGGGTATCCCTTGTTCTGCTGCCAATTGTAATGCGGATAATCGGTATGCAGATTGGTCATAAATTCATCGCGGTGGGTTTTCGCCAAAATCGATGCTGCAGCAATATTTAAATATTTCCCATCGCCCTTAACAATGCAGCTATGCGGAATCTGTGGATAGGTTTTGAATCGGTTCCCATCTATCACCAGGTATTGTGGTTGGGTGTGTAATTTTTCAATCGCCCTGTGCATCGCCAAAAACGAAGCATTTAAAATATTGATCCGGTCTATCTCTTCATGATCACAAGAAGCTACTGCCCAGGCTAAAGCTTCCTGTTCTATTATGGGTCTCAGAGAGGCCCTTTGCTCATGCGATAGCTGCTTCGAGTCATTTAATCCTTCTAACACAAAACCTTTTGGTAATATTACCGCCGCGGCAAAAACAGGACCAGCGAGGCAACCTCTTCCAGCTTCATCACACCCGGCCTCTAATAATTCTTCCTGATAACAGTTTAACAACATATTGCAAATTTACTGAAATACAGATAGTAAGGAAATTATTTTGTTCAACATCTTTTAAACATTAATTTTAAGGATAATATAACGTGACAGACCTAAGCTCATGAAATACAACGATACCCTAGCCCTTCGCGTTGCCGAACGTTTAATGCATATACAAGATGTAGAGGAAAAAGAGATGTTCAGCGGGCTTATTTTTATGGTGAATGGCAAAATGTGTATTGGTGTTTCTAAGAACAGCATGATGGTGAGGCTCGACCCTAATACTTTGGAAAATTTATCAGATAAAGATGGCTGGCAGCAGATGATTATGGGCGGTAGGCCAATGAAGGGCTACGTTTCGGTATCAGAAGATGTTTTAGGTCGGAATGATGAACTGGATTTCTGGGTTAACCTTGCGCTGGCCTTCAATCCTTTTGCGAAAGCATCTAAAAATAAATAGTCCAATAACCAGCCACCAGCTTAAAAACTAGCAAGAGCCATATTTTTTGATTATTTTTGTTGTTCTAATCAAATTTTATGAAAAAAGGAGCTGCTATAGCGGTATTTCTGCTATCGATTTCATTTACTGTTCTGGCTCAAGTTAAAAGAACTGCAACATCAACAGAAACCAAAGAAACAAACACGCAACAGTTACGAAATCAGGCTCCCGAGGGGCATTACTGCGATTATTGTAAGCTAAATTATCCTGAATCACATTTCCCTTGCATTATGAAATCCATCAAAGGTAAACTGGACGTGACCACGGGAGAGGTAAGTTTTGTTGCCGGACAACCTATCGGTGGTATTGTGGTTAAAGGAGGTAAAAATCCGGGAGGCAATTCAATTAGCCTGCTAACTAATGAAAATGGCGAAATAGAATTTAACAATGCAAGTGCCGGAAACTATAAGTTTATCATTTCTGTGCCTTCAACCAACCCGAAATCACGTGTAGCGGGCTCACCTATCGGCGGTATAATAGTTAAAGGAGGTAAAAATCCTGGAGGCAATTTAATTACTTTAATTACTAACGAAAATGGCGAAATAGAACTCAACAACCTTCCTACAGGCACCTATAAATTTACAGCAATGGGAGCTTCATCAACAGAGAAAAGTAATCCGTTATACAAATCGAGCTATTCGGAAAAGGTAAATCCACTATATAAAAACTAAAATCGTTAAATTTACGCCATCGTCCATTTTTTGGCACTATTATGGAATCTTTCAAATCTGTGCATCTTTAAATTGTTACACATTTAAAACACACATTATGAAACGTTTAAATTTAATATTGAGCCTTGCCTTTCTTTTGATTGGGATTCAATTATTTGCCCAAACCAATAAGGAAACTACACTGAAAATTGTAGCAGATAAAAATTATACTTTTGTTGCCAATAACGCCCTGCCGATGTCGAATAATGATATTAACAGAGTATTAGCGATGATGCCAGGCAGTCAGGGTGGTGGCTCTATAAACCTGACGGGTTCGCAATACGATGTTAAGGTTACCAAAGATAGTATTGTTGCTTATTTACCTTATTACGGAAGATCTTTTTCTGCCCCTATGGACC
>Ga0307405_10000069_pt1 | contig 47710 bp, 30 predicted proteins | sample 322Cmetagenome_2_FD_203311 | JGI IMG/M metagenome (GOLD analysis project Ga0307405, IMG submission 203311) | Maize rhizosphere microbial communities from greenhouse at UC Davis, California, United States - 322HYB-C-1 | ecosystem: Host-associated > Plants > Roots > Rhizosphere > Soil | place...
AACCGGCACAGCACATCAATTTTTATTAATCAATGTTTTTAAAAACAAAACCGTTCCGATTTTTAAATCGGAACGGCCTTTATCTTGTTGTGCGGAAGAAGGGACTCGAACCCCCACGCCGTGAAGCGCCAGATCCTAAGTCTGGTGCGGCTACCAATTACGCCACTTCCGCAGTTAGGATGTTGTAAGGACTGCAAAGATAGAAACAAGATTGAATAATCAAAAGGCATTCGCTATATTTTATCTATTATTTTGGTCAAAAACGGCTAACTATTTAGTTTTTAAGGAGAAAAAATTATTCAAAAGGTTTGCTGGGTGCTTTTGTGAAGATGTATGCAGACAAAGTCTATAAAGAATTTGTAATTAAAGCAGGCCTATTGCTAAAACAAAATATGGTTTTGTTTCAAATAAATATAAGCCTTTATTCTTTTTGGAAAGCAGGTCCGGTGGCATTTAGGATAATGCGGTCCTGCTCTCCGTTCTTTCCGATGAAAAATCGGAACCACTGCGATCAGGTTTAGATGGCAAGGATAGGCGAAGTATCAATGATTGGGTAACAGAGCGATGATACTGTTTATAAGATCAAGAAGCTGTGAAATAAAAAAACCGTTCTGATGTTTAAATCGGAACGGTTGATCTTGTTGTGCGGAAGAAGGGACTCGAACCCCCACGCCGTGAAGCGCCAGATCCTAAGTCTGGTGCGGCTACCAATTACGCCACTTCCGCAGATAGGATGTTTTTAAGGACTGCAAAGATAGAAACTAAATTGAATAATCAAATCTTTGCAAGACTTTGTGAAGAAACAAAATTTAATTTCAATGGTCGCGCGTACATCTTTACAGTCCCCTAAGCACTGCCCGTCATTGCCAGCTTGACTGGCAATCTTAATGCATCAGAAAGTTAATGAACCATGGCTGAAGCTTTAGGATTCCTGTTTTCACGGGAATAACGCCATTATCTTAATCAGATAGGTATCAAAATTTCACCAGAGTTACATCAACCAACTCAGGTCCGCCTTCTAATGGATAGCCGGAAACCTTTTTGCCTTTTATGGTAACCTTCTTATCTAAATAGGTATCTAGATTTATGCTAGCACTTTTTAAAGCATAAGTTTTATTGTCGGCTTTTAATAAATGTGTACCGTATTGAAACGTAGTCATGCCTAATTTTTCAATTGTTCCACTTGCGGTAACTGTACTCGAGTTCCCGCCGTTTTTCATTGAACTGCAACTGGAAATTAGGGCTACGAACAGGGATAGTATTAATATTTTTTTCATCGGATTATGATTTTTCATTGTAATGGTATGATAACGGGATGATTTAACCGTACGCTACAAATTATAAAAATTTGCCTTTAAAAACTAATAATTTGCTTCTGAAACTCAAAAAAGTATTGAACAGCTTTAACCAATCTGCTTCCATACCAACTGAACATTTCTCCATCTACCAATATAATTTTTGCTTCAGGAATGACAGCTTGTATTTCTTCAATATGTTTTTCGCCAAAAGGATATGGCTCTGACGACAATAGGATCAGTTCGCAATTTAAAGTTTTCAGTTCCTCAAGTGTAACCGATGGATAACGTTCTTGCGTAATCACATTCATCATGCCATTAATCAGCAGAATATCATCAATAAATGTATTTTTTCCAGCAGCCATGTAGGGCTTGTGCCAGATGAGATAGGCAACCTTTTTATCGATATGCTGTTGAAGTGCAAGTATTTTCAGATCATTAAATCCAGCAGAAATTAAATGGTTAAGGTAACTAGCTTCGGGTTCTCGATCTACAAGCTCCCCTATCTGGCCAATGGTCTTCATGGCATCATCCAAAGTGAAAATATCGCTCATCCAAACCGGAAAGTCTGCTGCAAGCTCTTCTATATCACTTTGCGTATTTTCTTCTTTGTTGCCAATAATCAAATCGGGTTTTAAATCTTTGATTAAATCGATGTTGAGCTTTTTTGTTCCGCCAACCTTGGTTCTCTCTGCAAATTTTTCTATCGGATGGATACAAAATTTGGTCAATCCTATAATTTCCTTATCTAATCCCAAATCAAATAACAATTCTGTTTGTGAGGGCACAACAGAAATAATCCGTTTAGGTGGAAAATTGATGGAAATTTCCCTGCCCATTTGATCGATAAAGGATTTTTGCATGTTGCAAATATAGGATTTACTAAAGATTAGTCTGTTTAAAGAAGGTCTTTTAAAAGAACATTCTTCATTCAGCAATTTTTTACCTCATCAATCTGCAATCAACATTTTTTTATATTCTTTTGGGGTAACGCCTTTTGCGAGCTTAAAAAATTTATTGAAATTAGAAAGGCTGTTAAAACCACATATATAAGCCATTTCACTTATCTGGTGATCACTTTCGGCAATTAATTTGCAGGCATGGCCAATTCTTACTTCATTAACAAAAGTTACAAAAGTTTTCTGTGTACGGTTTTTAAAGTATCTGCAAAAAGCCTGTTTATTCATATTGGTCATCTCGGCAGCATCTACCAACAAGATCTCTTTATTAAAATTATCAAAAACGTATTTCAAAATTTTGTCCATCCTATCATTATCTTTTAACTGATAGTTATTGGTATAGCCAGGGCTTGCCAATAACACATAATCTTTATTTTGACAAAGCAGGTTTAAAATTTCGAGCACTCCTATTAAACGCGTTATTTCTTCTGTTGCCTGAGCGATTTTTAACAACAAAGGTTTTATCTCCTTTCTGGCCGAAAAATTAAATTTCATTCCGCGTTTAGCCATTTGGAAGAAATTTTTAAGCTTCTGGATATGCTCTGGCTCATGAAAAATATCCAGTATTTTTTCGGGATGAAGAAAAAGTGAAATTGAATGTGCATGGGTATTTGGTGTCGAATCGCTAAAATATTGCTGGCTATTGTGCCATACATGAGGCAAATTAGCCCCTACAAAAATCATGTCTTCGTTATTAAAATCTTCAATACTATCACCGATCATGCGGCGCCCTTCACTCTCAACGTTATAAGTAAGCTGGCATTCTTCGTGAAAATGGAATTCGGTAGAAAAGTAAGGCGCATTTACAATCTTTACGCCGTAAACCTCATTTACTTTTCCATTAAGTATTTTAGCGAAAATCGGTTTCATTTGATACAGGCTATTCTTTGCCATCAGTTTATTCACTTATGGTGGCTATTTGGTTATCAAAAACTAATTTACCATTTACATCTTAAATTACCAATTAACACAAATAATTTCAATAAAACAGCTAATATAACATCATTATTAGCGAATTATACCTCAGTTAATCTCTTCTTTCCTTAATAAATTAGCTATTACAAATGCTAACCAAATTAACTAACATGCTTCATCATAAAATTATTGTACTAACAGGAGGTGCCGATGGCATTGGCTGGGAATGTGCAAAGGCCTATTCAAAAGCTGGTGCTACTGTTTGTATCCTTGATAAAACCCCAATAGCCGAAAACAAACTTAACGAACTCGAAACAGCGCAAAAAATGGCTATAACCTGCAATCTAGTTAACGAAAATGATGTAACAGATGCTTTTAAAACGATCATTGAAAAGTTTGGTGTTATACATGCCATACACAACAATGCAGGAATTGCGCACCCTTCAAAAGCGCTCGATCAAACTACAGATGATGAATGGGATTTACTGATGAATGTTAACTTAAAAAGCATTTTATATACCACCCGCCATGGCATCGAGCATCTTAAAAAAACGAAGGGTTGTATTTTAAATACCAGCTCGATGGTAGGCGCCATTGGCCAGGATAACCATGCTGCCTATGTAGCCACAAAGGGTGCAATTAATGCCTTAACTAAAGCCATGGCTTTAGATTATGCGCCATACAAAATTCGCGTTAACGCCGTTTCGCCCGCAGCGATTAATACCCCAACCTTGCAATCATGGAGCAAAGAACAGCCCAATAAAGAAGAAATACATCACTACTTAGATAAACTTCAACCGCTGGGTAACATGCCAGCCGGCGATGTAATTGCAGATGCTTGCTTATTCTTACTCAGCGATGCTGCCAGATTTATAACAGGAACTATTTTACCAGTAAGCGGTGGAGCCGAACTTGGATACAGGACCATCATATAATCCAGATTATTAACATGATAAATAAAATAGAAATTAGCGACAAACGATTTGAACTATCAACCGGAGCCGGCAGCGATGCGATACATAAAGATCCTCAATACTCTTATGCAGTTACCAGTTTAACCAACGAAAACGGCGTAACAGGAACAGGCTTAGCCTTTACCCTGGGCGCTGGTAACGATTTGGTCTGTAATGCCGCTCAATTTTATGCTAACACCTTAAAGGGAAAAGATATTGAAGAACTGATGAGAGATTTTGGACAGACTTTTCGCACATTATCAAACGAACAGCAATTTAGGTGGTTAGGGCCACATAAAGGTGTTGTACATTTAGGATTAGCTTCTGTAACCAATGCCTGTTACGATTTATGGGCAAAAAAACGTGGTGTACCACTTTGGAAATTATTGATCGATTTGAGTCCTCAGGAAATTGTGAATACGCTCGATCTCTCCTACCTGGAAGATGTACTCACCAAAGAAGAGGCGGTTGCCATGCTGCAAAACCAAGCCGATTTCAAAAAATCGAGGGAAGCTATTCTCGATATCGGTTATCCAGGATACGATACTTCTGTAGGCTGGTTTAATTACGATGATGAAAAGGTACGCGAGAACTGCAAAAAAGCTATTGCCAATGGTTTTACCGCAATGAAACTGAAAGTGGGATCTGCCGATCCTAAGCGTGATATCAGAAGGGCAAATATTGTACGTGAAGTTGCTGGCGAAACCTCAAAAGTAATGTTAGATGCCAACCAGCAATGGACGCTGCCACAAGCCATTTCAATATGTAATGAGCTTAAAAATATGAATCCTTTCTGGGTGGAAGAACCTACCCACCCAGATGATGTATGGGCACACCAGACATTGGCTAAAGAAATTGCTCCTGTTAAATTGGCCTTGGGAGAACATGTACCCAACCGCATTATTTTTAAAAACTACTTACAAACTGGCTGTACAGGTTTTGCGCAGGTAGATGCAGTACGTGTAGGCGGCGTTAGCGAATTTATCACGATTAGTTTGTTGTGTAAAAAATTTGGCGTACCGGTTGTGCCACATGTTGGCGACATGGGGCAGTTACATCAGCATCTGGTACTGTTTAATCATATTGCCATGGGCCACGAGGCTTTATTTCTGGAACATATTCCCCATTTAAAACAACACTTTAAAAATCCGATTAAAATTGAAAATGGAGTTTACATCACTCCACAAGAAGCGGGAAGCAGCTGTGATTTAAAATAACCAAAAATCTAACCAAATATGATCAGTACAACCGATATTTTAATTACCATTGCTTATATACTTTTTATTGTAACCATAGGTTTATGGACGGGAACGAGAAAAAAGAAAAACGAAGAAACCACCAGTGGTGAATATTTTTTGGCAGGCAAAACTTTAAAATGGCCTATGATTGGCCTGGCACTATTTGCAACAAACATTTCCTGCCTCCATTTGGTAAGTTTGGCACAGAGCGGATTTGACAGCGGGCTTTTAAATGGCAATTTTGAATGGATGGCGGCATTTACCCTTATTCTTTTGGCCTTATTATTTATTCCTTTTTATATCCGTTCGGGCATTTCTACTTTGCCCGATTTTTTAGAGCGAAGGTATAACCGTGCCTGCAGAGATTGGCTGGCATTTATTTCTATCCTATCGGCCATCATTATCCACATTGCCTTTTCTTTTTTAGCAGGTGGCATTGTACTCGAAACGCTATTTGGCATTAACATGTATGTGAGCATAGTGGTAATTGCCTCTCTAACCGGATTATATACCATTATTGGCGGCTTAAGGGCCGTAGTAATTACCGAAACCATACAGAGTTTGGTGTTGATTACCGGCGCCATTATCATTACAGTTTTTGCCTGGAATAAAGTTGGTGGATGGGACCATATGACGGCTATACTGCAAAAAGAAAATGCCATGGATAAGCTCAGTATGATAAGCCCGATTGGCGATAAGAGTGGAATGAGCTGGATAGCCGTATTTTTGGGGTATCCGGTTTTGGGTATTTGGTATTGGTGTGCCGATCAAACCATAGTACAACGTGTTTTAGGCGCAAAAGATGAAAACCATGCCCGCGTAGGCGCTTTATTATGCGGTTTTATCAAAATTTTGCCCGTGTTTATTTTCGTGCTGCCTGGTTTGTTTGCCTATATCTTGTATAAATCAGGCACGATGGATTTATCAACTTTGCAAACTATTGGCGCCAATGGCGAAACAGTATTAAATACCAAAGGCATTTATACTTTAATGATTACCCAACTTTTGCCAAAAGGATTGGTGGGTATTTTGGTAGCCGCATTATTATCTGGTTTAATGAGTCAGATTGCGGGTGCATTAAATTCTATCGCCACCTTAAGCAGTTATGATTTATACAAAAGATTTAAACCTGAAACCAGCGATAAAAAATTAGTTAGTGTAGGTCGCTGGTCGGCAGGTATTGCCTTAGCCGTTTCAATAGGCCTATTGCCATTGTTAAATAGCTACCAAAGCCTTTTCGAAGGCATAAATGATGTAATCGCACATATTGCCCCCCCTATTACCTGCGTGTTCTTACTAGGGGTATTTTGGAAAAAAGCATCGGCAAAAGGGGCGCAGTATACTTTGCTGCTCGGTTCTATTATTGGTGCGAGCGTTTTTGTAGTAAACAAATTATATGGTACAGAAACGATAATCGGCAAAATCCCTTTCATGATGATGGCATTTTACCTGTTCTGTATCTGTGTGTTCATACAGGTTATATTTTCTTACATCTGCCCTGTAAAACACACCGCCCAAAGCGAAGCCCTCTACTGGAATTCTATTTGGGAACCCCTTAAAAGTAAAGGCTGGAGCGGGATAGGCAACTACAAATTTCTGTCGGTGCTTTTATTGATGATAATGGGTGTTTTATACGTCTACTTTAAATAAAATTGATATGAATATGAAAAGATTTCTCTCGCTCTTCGTTGCGCTAATTACTTTTTTCAATGTTAATGCGCAAACCAAAACAAATGCTTCTGTAATGAACGATTTTATGGATAAACGGTTTGGTATGTTTATTCATTGGGGACCAGTAAGTTTACGCGGTACCGAGATTGGCTGGAGCCGTGGCGATCAGGTTCCAACAGAGGATTACGACAACCTCTACAAAGAATTTAACCCTGTTCTATTTGATGCCGATGCTATTGTACAAACCGCAAAAGATGCCGGAATGAAATATCTGACCATTACAGCACGTCATCATGATGGTTTCTGCTTATGGCCAACTGCATTTACTGATTTTAATATTACCAATACACCTTATAAAAAAGATATTGTTGGTGCATTAAACAAAGCCTGTAAAAAACAGGGAATTAAATTCTGTATTTATTACTCGGTATTAGACTGGCACCATCCAGATTACCCGATCCATTCTCCAAAAAATCAAATGATTGATCCAAAATCGGACATGAGCCGATATGTGCTTTATATGAAAAACCAGTTAAAGGAACTCATTACCAAATATGATCCTTATATGCTCTGGTTTGACGGGCAGTGGGAAAAACCCTGGACAGACGAAATGGGTAAGGATTTATATGCATATCTAAAACAGCTAAAACCCGATATCATTACCAATAACCGCTTGGGAAAAGAATTTGCAGCAATGGAAAATAAAAACATTGATGCTTCTAAAATGATAGGCGATTACGATACCCCCGAACAGGTAGTGGGCAAATTAAATATGTTTACGCCATGGGAAAGCTGTTTTACCATTTGTAACCAATGGGCCTGGAAACCAAACGACAAAATGAAACCGTTAAAACAATGCCTCGAAATTATTTCGAAAACAGCAGGTGGTAATGGCAATCTTTTATTAAATGTAGGCCCTATGCCAGATGGTAGAATTGAAGCCCGCCAAATAGAACGCTTAAAAGAAATTGGCGATTGGTTAAAAACCAATGGCGAAGCCATTTATAGCACAAAAGGTGGCCCATACCAACCGAACAATGATTACGCAACGACCAGAAAAGGAAATAAAATTTACGTGCATGTATTAAACGCCAATCTGACCAAGCTGAGTTTAAAGGCTATATCAGGTTTAAAAGTTAAAAAAGCATACCTGTTAAATAACCAAACCATTAATATCGAGCAAAAAGATGGCATATCTCTACAACTTCCCAGCAACACGGCCAACCAATCAGATTATATTGTTGTACTAGAATTAAATGGAAACGCAGAAAACATTCCAGTTATTGAATAGATCGATGGGGCTGTATCATAAATATAGAACTGTCATCCTGAGGGATAATTTATTGTGTAAAAATCAATATGAATGACGCATATCCTTTTTTGTCCAGAGGCTCGCTCTTGCCTCGGCTCACCGCCGCCGAAGGCTCTTTCTTTTTGGCATCAAAAAGACCAGCTTAGCTAGCTTGAATGCTGTTGAAAACATAAAAGCTCATGAAAAAACAAAAAATGCCGGCTGAAAATTTATTCATTTGTGTTTATATTTTCATCTGCATTCATGAGGGCTTTGCCGTTTTCTTTTCAAGCCAGTTGTGCGGCTAGAACAGTACAGCCCGAAAAATTTGTTAGGCTGGATTTAAGCAGAACGGGGATATAGTGCTATGGCCCAGCTGGATGGAAATTCAAAAGTCGTTAAAATGTTGAAATAATGATTTGCAAGATAACGTCAATGGTAGCTTGCGGAAAGACCTTTTTTAATGTCTTAAAAGGCGTTTCAAAAGGCTCTCCATAGGAGTCCCTTGGACAACGTGACAAATTCGAAGTAAATTACAAGTTATGATAAAGCCTTTTTTATAACCATTAAAAGCAAATTGTATACTCATGAAAAATTTAAAAAAAATGTATTTCCTGGCCTTAGCTTTTGTGTTAATGGTTACGGCCTGTAATCCACCTGTAAAAACGAAAGCAAATTCACTAAATGCAGCGAAGAAAGTGTTACGTTACGGCAGTATTACAGGTTTGAGGCCCGAAAAAATGGCTTATTACAAAAAGTTACACGCTGCAGTATGGCCAGGGGTATTAAAAAAAATAACAGCATGCAACATCCATAATTATTCCATTTATTTAAAAGAAATTGAGGGCAAACAGTATCTTTTTAGTTATTTCGAGTATACCGGAAACGATTTTGCCGCTGATATGAAAAAAATGGCTGCTGATACCACTACGCAACGCTGGTGGAAAGAAACCGCACCAACTCAGATCCCACTGCCCGATGCTGCTGCTAAAGGCGAAACCTGGAGCAATATGGAAGAAGTTTTTCACAAAGATTAATAATACGGCATACAAACAATGCTATTTAGATAAACACAGCTGAAATATTAAAGGCTGTGTTTATCTCTTAAGCAAAAGCTTAAATTAATAAATTGGGTTTAACCTACGGTTACATCTTCTTTTACTACACCATCGGCAATGTGCAAAATCCTATTTCCGTATTGTGCATTTTTTTCGGAGTGTGTAACCTGAATAATGGTAATCCCATCTTCCTGATTTAGTTTTTTAAACAATGTCATAATTTCTTCAGCCTGTGCCGATTGCAAGTTACCCGTTGGCTCATCGGCCAGAATTATAGATGGCTGAGCAGCCAATGCCCTTGCTATACCAACCAATTGTTGCTGCCCACCTGAAAGTTGATTCGGGAATAAATCTTTTTTTGCCACAATATTAAAACGGTCTAATAAATCGGCAATTCTACTTGCCCGCTCGGAGCTACCTACTTTTTTGTACAGCAATGGGGCTTCAATATTTTCGTAAACGGTCATTTCATCAATTAAGTGGTAGGCCTGAAAAACAAACCCGATGTGATTTCGATAAAGTTCAATGCGTTTACGTTCATTCAAAGAGGTTACATCCTCACCCAGAAACTCATACGAACCATAAGTTGGTTCTTCAAGCATGCCAATAATATTGAGCAAAGTAGATTTCCCTGCGCCTGATGGGCCCATAATGGAAACAAATTCTCCTTGTTTAATTGTTGTGGTAACCAAACGCAACACGTAGTTTTTAATGCCTTTGTTTGCGTAATATTTTTCGATGTTATTAAGTTGTATCATATTTTTATGGGTTTGGCGTAAAGTGGTTGGCGTAAGTTTATCGCTAAACGCCAAACGCAGTTCTTATTCATATTTAAGTGCATTTACAGGGTCGCCATTGGCTGCTTTTCTGGCTTGAATACTAACCGTTAATGCCGAAATCACTAGTGAAACTACTGTAGCAATCAAAAATGGGTAGACAGGCATATCAATTCTATAGGCAAAACCATCGAGCCATTTTTTAACAAGGATGTAAGCAATAGGCCAGCTAATTAAGTTGGCAATTAACACCAATAGTAAAAACGATCTATTTAGCAAGTTTATAATCTGCAGGTTAGAAGCGCCGAGCACTTTCCTTATAGCTACCTCCTTAGTTCTACGTTTGGCTACAAAAGTAGAAAGTGCAAAAAGGCCTAACAACGAAAGAGATACCGACAAGATACTGAATAGCACCATCATATTTATAAACCGATTGTTTTCTTTTAAAACATCAGCAAAAACGTCATCCATTGCTTTGTATTCCATCGGATAATCGGGGTAGGCCCGCTTCCATTCTGACTGAACTTTTTTCATAATTCCGCCAGTGTTGGAAGTATTTAAACGTAACAGTAAATTATTGGTAGAAGACGTTCCTCCTAAATGTGTAACCTTGTAAATGGTAGGCAAAACGGCTTTATCAAACCCTTCATTGTGGTAATTTTTGATTACACCGACAATCTGGAAAACATAACTTTTATCTCCATCCTTAATGCTATAAGACTTTCCGACCGGTTTTTTATCTATCAGATTAGCTGCAGCCTCGTTTAAAATAACGGTGTTAATGGTATCTTGTTTATAGGTTTTAGCAAATAACCTACCCTGAAGAACCCTTACACCCAAGCTTGGCAAGGCATCCATACTAACGGTAACGGTATTCATATTAAGTTGTTTGCCTTTGTATATGATTTCTTCTGGCACATTAAATGCATTTCCCATTACCTGAGTGGTTGTTGCAACATACTGTACACCTGGAATTTTTCTAAGTTTTTCTGCAAAGCTTTCATCATAATTAGTCTTAATGTTTACCAGCTCCCCTCTTTCAAAACCTAAATCTTTATTGCTAATAAACTGGGTTTGCTTATGCATAATGCCAATGGCTATAATAAAGGTTATAGAAATCACAAATTGAAAAACAACCAGCCCGTTCCTTAGCAAAACACCTTTTAATCCGCTTTCATAACTTCCTTTTAACACTGCGACCGGATTATATTTCGATAATACCCATGAAGGATAAAAACCAGCGAGCAAAGTGACTGCACTAAAAAGGCCAAATAATTGAATCAACATCGTTTTAAGCTGTGGATTGAGCCAAAAACTGAGCTGAACATTAAAATGATGGTTAAATGTCGGAAGCACAACTTCGATCAACACTACGCATAAGAATAGAGAAATCAAACTCTGCAAGGCCGATTCGACTAAAAATTGAGCAATAAGTTCACGTTTATACACGCCTAAAACCTTTTTAACTCCTACTTCTTTAGCCCTTTGAACCGATTGGGCTGTAGCAAGATTTACAAAATTTATGATCGAAACAACAAGCAAAAAGATGGAAATACCAATTACTGGCCTTAACTTTTCTATCCAACTTAGTTTAAAAGGCGGATTTAAATGAACATCCTTTAAAGGGATAACTTTTAAACCCGGTGTTTTACCATTTTTATAGATCTCATTGTACTGTAACTTGCGCTGCACCAATGATTTCTTTTGGTAATTGGTATAGATTTTCAACAAACTTTGATTTAACGCGTTTGTATCTGCTACCTGGTTTAATTTGGCGTAAATCTGGCAATAATGAAAGTTACTGGCAGATTCGGGAACTTTATCTTCCTCACCGGTACGCATTAAGGCATTAAAGCCAATACTCTGGGGCGTGTTAGGATCAGCAACCACTCCTGTAATCGTTAAATCTGTACCTGGATCGTTTCGCCACATCAATACCTTTAACGTTTTCCCCAATACTTTTTCTGTTCCAAATAATTTTCTGGCTAAACTTTCTTTTAATACCACCGATTTCGGAACGTTTAAAGCCGATTCGCTATCGCCCTGTAAAAACTTATACGGAAATACCTGAAAGAAACTACTGTCTGCATCTTTCATCCCCATAACCATAACAGGATCGGCATGAGCAATTTTAACTGAATAACCACTGCTAAAATCCCAATCTGCCGTTACGCGGGTAACAGCAAGGGCTTGTGGAATATTTTCCCTTACCAGGTTTGCCATTCGGCTATCGTTTATCTCCTGCCAATGATCTTCGTTATCGGGCGAAAAAAAACTGTGTTTCTCTCTCACCTGATACACGTCTTTTAATTGTGGCGACCAGGTATCGTAGCTTTCTTCGTGGTTGATGTATAAAAGCATTAGTACAAATGCTGTTAAGCCAATAGCCAAACCGCCAATATTAATGGCTGCATAAATTTTGTTTTTAAATAAGCTCCGCAGTGCGATTTTTAAGTTGAGTTTAAACATAAGGCGTAAGGTTTAAGGTGTAAGGTTTAGGGTGTTGGCGCATTAACCTTACGCCTTTATTCATATTTAAGTGCATCAATAGTATTTGCATTCGCGGCTTTATAAGACCGAAAGCTTACTGTTATTAAAGTAATCAGCATTGATATCACCATAGCCATAACAAATGGCCAAACGCTCAGATCTACCCTATAGGCAAAACCCGAAAGCCATTTCGAAACAAATAAATAAGCCATCGGCCATGCTACCATGTTTGCGACAAATACCATCAACAAAAAAGATCCGTTAAGCATTTTCACCAATTGTAAGGTAGATGCACCCAAAACTTTACGGATAGCCACTTCTTTCGTTCTTTGCATGGCCACAAAAGAGATTAGACCAAACAAACCTATAAAGGAAATAAAAATGATTACACTGGCAAATACTTTAAATAATATTCCCATAACCCGTTCACTTTCGTAGTAATTTTTTATCCTGTCATTAACAAAATCTGCATCGTAAATGTTGTTCGGAAAAGTAGTAGTCCATAAGGCTTCTATTTGTTTCGTTGTAGCGATCAGATGGTTGCCTTCTAACTTTATCGCAGCCTGCCAATATTGATTTTTATCTGCAGAAATAGCCAGACCAGAAATGCTTTCTTTTAACGATTTATCATTATAATCTTTCACCACCCCTACAATGGGAATATTAATTCCACTGGTATTGATTGTTTTGCCCAAGGCATTTTCGGGCCTGGTTATACCTACCTTTTTAAGGAAAGTTTCATTCACCACATATCCATTGGCTGTATCGCCTTTCATAAAAATTTTACCGGCAATTATTTTTAGATCAAAAAGCTTAAAATAATCTTCGTCGGCCTTACAGGTTCGTACCTCGAAGTCTTTATTCATTACCCCATTAAAGGTAAAATTAGTAGAATTTACATTCTGAGATAAAGGTGGTGCCTGGCAATAGCTTAACAACTGTACACCAGGGATTTTCAAAACCCTTTCTTTAAAATTATCACGCTTGCCTCTGCTTATATTGTCTCCGGGCATTCCCACCATTACTACCGCAGCAGAATTAAAACCTAATGGTTTTTGTTGCAGGTAATCCATTTGATTTACAATTACAATGGTTCCGATGATAAGTATAACAGTAATTGCAAACTGAACCACAACCAGGATTTTACGCAGGCTTAAACCGTTATTATTAAGGTTAACTTTATTTTTTATGGCCAAAGCAGGATTGAAGCCTGATATAATCATAGCCGGATAAAAGCCAGCCAAAAAGCTAACAAATGCAACCAGCAAAATCATAAACAAGAAAATGACCGGATGACCGAACAAACTGAAGGTAATTCGATTTTTGAAAAGGTTCTGCATGGACGGTATGGCCAACTCGCTAATAATGCAGGCAACCAATAAGGCAATTAATACCAATACAACCGTTTCGGTTAAAAACTGTACAATAAGCTGTTTACGTTTGCCTCCCATTACTTTACGTACGCCAACCTCTTTAGATCGGTTAATGGCCTGTGCCGTATTTAAATTAATAAAGTTGATACAAGCGGTACAGATTAAAAACAATCCGATAATGGCAAGACCATAAATCTGGCTTTTGGCGATTGTTGCATCTGCAAAATTATCATAACGCTCATCAAAATGGATCTCTTTTAAAGCCTGAAGTCTGTTGACCTGATTGCCTTCAATTTTCCTATCTGCATAATATTTTTTATTAAATTTTGCCATTGCGCCATCAAGATCTGATTTGCTCAGTCCTTCTTTAAGCAATACATAACTACTTAAGCTTGAGTTTATGCAATCCCAGCAATCCCTATTACCATAATAATTATATAAATTTTGGTAAGCGATTACTATTTTTAGTGGAAAACTTGAGTTTTGTGGCATATCCTGAAATACCCCAGTAACCCTTAATTGTGTCTTTGTACCCAGCGTAATACTTTTGCCTACTGCATTGTTTATGCTACCAAAATATTTAATGGCCATCGCTTCAGATAGGGTTACACTGTTAGGTGCTTTTAAGGCTTCCGCTGGTTTGCCATATTTCCAATTGATGTGGAGTACATCAAAAAATTCGGGTTCAGCGAAGTAAATGCTCTCGTTGCTCTTTAAAATTTCCTTACCGCTATCATCCTTAACATGTACTATGTCGCCCATTTTAGCTATGGCACCAATTTTTTCTATACCGACTATTTCATTTCTCGCTGCCGCGGTAAAAGGTATGGGCACGCCAGCAGAAAAATCATCAAAAGCATTGTATTTCCAATCGGTAACTACCCGATATATCCGGTCTTCATTTTTATAACCTTCATCAAAACTGAGTTGAAAACGGATAAAAATAAAAATGAGGATGCAACTGGCCATCCCGATAGAAAGCCCCAGAATATTAATCAATGTATAACCCTTGTTCTTCCAAAGGTTTCGCCAGGCGATTTTGAGGTTAAGTTTAAGCATTTTTGTCAGGTTTAGCATAAAGCATTTTGATGATCAGCGATAAATCCTCGCCAAACACAAAACGCAGGTCTTATTCATATTTAAGTGCATCAACAGGGTTTGCTTTTACGGCACTGTTTGCCTGGACACTTACGGTTACAATGGTTAACAAAATGGTTAGGGCTGCACTGATTAAAAAAGGAAAAAGTGGCAGATCGATTCGATATGCAAAGGTTTCGAGCCACTTTTTGGTTAATATGTACGCCAATGGCCAGGAAACAATATTGGCTATAAGCACCATTACAAAGAATGAGCTGTTAATGAGTTTGAAAATCTGTAAATGACTTGCACCAAGAATTTTCCTTACTGCAATTTCCTTAATTCTACCAGTGGTAATGTATTTTGCAAAGGCAAACAGGCCTAGTATGGCAATAAAAACGGTGAGTATAGCCGCTGCAAAAAATACCGATTGTAATTGTTCTTGTTTTTTGAACAGTTTACCATAAAGCTCATCCAAGAATTCGTATCTAAAATCTTCACCATCCTGAGGATTTATTTGTGGCCATTGTGCTTTCAAAGCAGCTAATGCATCTGCCATTTTGTTTTCGGAAATTTTGAGCATAATTTGCAGCTTGTACCCCCCGCAAGGATTTTTAATCGTATAAATTGTTGGCTGAACAGGACTTTCAAATCCTTGCGTTTTAAAATCTTTAATTACACCAACTATTTTGTAATCGATATCGCAACCTCGAATGGTTTCTCCGATAGGATGTTTAATACCATATTTAGCTACAGCACTTTCATTTATAACCGCAGCATTTACAGTATCCATTTTAAATTCATTCGAGAAAAAACGTCCTTCTTTTAATTTTAAGTCTAAAGTTTTCAAATAATCGAAATCTACATCAACGAAATCAATATTTGCCTTTAAGCCCTTAGCGGTGTAACTATTCACTCCGTTCGTACCACCTGGTATAAACGTGGCCACTGTAGCTGATTTAATTCCCGGTATTTTCAGAATTTTATCTCTAACAGGTTCAAATTTATCCGGCTTGTTAAAAATGGTAATGTTTTTAATGTAAACCACCTGGTTGGCGGTAAACCCTAAATCCTGATTATGCATGTATTTTAATTGCGCATTGATAATAAACAGACCAATCATGAAAATCACTGCAATGCTGAATTGGAAAACCAATAGCCCATTCCGTAACCATGAGCTTTGTTTGCTGGTAGAAAAATTTCCTTTAAGCACCAATGCCGGTTTAAAACCTGATAATACCAATGCAGGATAGATACCTGCAATAATTGTAATCAGGCATAATATCGATGGCAATTGCCAAAACAAATCATTATCGATATGCCAGATCAATAAATTAACTTGAAAGAGATTGTTAAAACTCGGAAGCACCAACTCGGCTATAATTAACCCAAATATGGTAGCAACAAAACATTGTATAAATATTTCTGTTAGAAACTGAACAGTAAGTTGTGAACGAAAGGCACCCATCACTTTTTTAATCCCAACTTCCTTAGCTCGTTTTGCAGCCTGTGCAATACTTAAATTGGTGAAGTTGATACAAGCAATAACAAGAATCAAAATTCCAAGCACAGAGAGGGCGATCAATATTTTGTATGGCGCATCATTACCTGCCTTTGGCCTTAAATGCTGATTTGATAGTGGGTCTAAAAATGTAGAAATACCTTTTAGTTCATTAGTTGTTTTTTTGTTGGTTTTATCCTTTAATAATTCTGTTCTATACAAACTAGTAATTTTTTGCTCAAGATTCGCCACGTCCGTTCCGGGTTTTACCTGTAGGTAAATGGTATAATCATTCATATCATAATTATCCCCCGTACCTAACTCGTTAGCGATAGAAACACCGTCGAAAGTAAAGTTTGAATGCAAATTGTTCTTAATAGAACCAGCTATAATTCCCATGATCCCTGAATTGCTCGCCCCATAGCCAACCATTTCAGGCTTGTTATCCTTTTTATTCGGGAAAAGCGTTTTCAAACTTTCGGTACTTAGGTAATTAAGCCTTTCCGTATCTCCTGCTGGTTTTACAAGGCCACTTTCAGGTTTTATATTGAGGATCTTAGCTGCATTATAATCAACAGCCAAAATCCGTTTAGTAAAAAGCGTGTTTTTGCCATTTTTAATGGTCAATTCAAAAGAACTGTCTTTTATAAGACCAGCTGATTCAACTTCGGCAAAATTTTGCTTGATTGCTTTTGCAAATGGGGCCGCTGTATAATTGGTTTTAAATTCTGGATAGGTTATTCCAACTACATACACTTTCTTATAATTGGGATTGGTTTTATCAAAACTGGTTTCATAAGTAAAATACATAGTCACCAAAATAAATGCAGCCAAGGCAATAGCTAAGCCACCAATATTTATGGAGGTAATTATCTTGTTTCTCCAAAGGTTGCGTAGTGCAATTTTTAAGTTTAATCTAAACATAGGGCGTAGGGTTTAGGGTGTGGGGTTTAAGGTCTGGGCGCCTTAACCTTACGCCCTAAACCTTTTAGCCTTCCACCTTATTCATATTTAAGTGCATCAACAGCGTTTGCTTTGGCCACTTTAAAGGTTTGCAGGCTTACCGTTAAAATGGCAATAATTACCGAGGTTAAAAGGGCAAGCAAAAAAGGCCATGGATTAATGGTAATCTTATAATCATATTTCTCCAACCATTTGGCAACAAGAATATAGGCTACCGGAATAGCGATCACATTGGATATGATTACCAGTTTCATAAAATCTTTGTTCAAAAGAACCAGGATGTCAGAAAGATTGGCGCCCAATACTTTACGGATGCTGATTTCTTTACTGCGCTGTTCAGCGGTATATAAAGCTAAACCCAATAAACCTAAGCAGGAAATAAAAATGGCAAATCCTCCAAAAATATTGGAAAGTACACTAAGCAACCTTTCGCTCTTAAGTTTTTCGGCCATGCCCTGACTAACCAGCTTCACTTCAATTGGATAAGCCGGATTTAAACGTTGACTTACCGATTTAATCGCTTCGATTGAATTAGTAAGCGATTGCTTGGGATTGAGTTTAAGCAGTAAAACCCGACTCGTTTTAACATTGTAATAATAAACTGTTGGCTGTATTTTAGCAGCAAGCGATTCGTTAGAATAATCTTGCACCACGCCCACCACTTTAAGTGGCGGGTTATCGCCCCAATGGATAGTGGTACCCACAGGGTTTTTTAACCCCATTATTTTAACAGCAGTTTGGTTGAGGAGCAGAGATGTAGCTGTATCAGCCGAAAATTTGGGATCAAAATCTCTCCCTGCAAGAATCTTTACACCAGTTGTTTTAGCAAAATCGAAACCTGTACTTCTATAATTAATAATCGAGACATCATTTTTGGGCTTGCCTGGCCATTGAATGTCGCCAGTAATTGAGCCACCAGCTGTAAACGAGCCAGCATATTCTGTTGCAGCAATTGTAGCACCTGCCCGCTCTAATTCATTTTTAAACGTCTGCAATTTCTGTGGTTTTGTCCACTCTCCTTCTAAATCGATCTGTGCCAGCGCAGATTGATCAAAGCCTAAGGGCTTGTTTTTAAGGTGCTGAATTTGGCTGTAAATTACAATAGCCGAAATAATCATGCAGATAGAAAGACTAAACTGCACTACTACCAGTGTTTTGCGGATAGATAATGAGCCCGTTGAGCCTTTAAAGCCTTTTAATACCTTTACAGGAATAAATGATGAAAGGTAAAATGCAGGATAACTGCCGGCAAGCAAACCGGTCACCAGTACCATAACAAGTAATACGCTCCAAAACTGATAAGCGTTGTAATTAATTTTGATCGCGATATCGAGCAGATTATTAAAGTAAGGCAATGAGACTTCGAGCAGAGTAAAGGCAATTAACATTGCTAAAAAAGACAGTAGTATTGACTCTACCATAAACTGTCCCATTATTGTATTTCTGGTAGAACCCAAAGCCTTTCTAACACCTACCTCACGGGCACGTTTCTCTGACTTAGCAGTTGAAAGATTCATGTAATTGATGCAGGCGATAAATAATACACAAATGGCCAGAAAAACAAATAATCGCAACTGATCAATTTTGCCCCCCACCGATTTCCCATTGTCGAAGTCATCGTATAAATGAAATTTGCTTAAAGGAAAAAGAAAAGGTTCGTATGTCATTTCTTTTAAATCGGGTTCTTTGTTTACGATGAAGTGTTTTAGTGCTGCATTTGTTGCATCTAAAGAAGCATTATCTTTAAGCTGAAATAAGGTTAAACAGGTAATTGCTCCCCATCCATTTTCTTTTTCTGAAGGATTTTCCTGCTCAAAAAAAGCCCAGGGTTGCAAAACATCAAACTGCATGCTTTGATTTTTTGGCAAATCTTGTATTACAGCACTAACTTTTAGGCTTACCCTGTTATCGTATTTAATACTTTGTCCGATTGGATTCTGGTCACCAAATAATTTCTTCGCTGTTGATTCGCTTATAAGTACGTTATTAGGCTCGGATAAAGCAGTAACCGGATCGCCGTAGATAAATTTCTGTTCAAGGATTTTTAAAAAATCAGGATCTACGTTAAATCCTGTTAATTTAAAATTATTCCGATTATGGCTATATAATTTCTGACCATTGTTCATCGAAATGCGGGCTGCACTTTTAATGCCTGGCAGTTCTGAAACCCCAGCTTTGGCCAGTTTATTCGGAACGGCCATTGTAGTAGCCAGTTTGCCGTTAAACTTTAAATTTAATGCGGCAAAATATACTTTATCGGCATTTTTATATTGCTTATCGAAACTCCATTCGTAGTTAACGTACAAGAGTAACATTAAACAACAGGCCATTCCGATAGCTAGGCCACCAACATTGATCAAAGTGAAGCCTTTGTTTTTCCAAAGGTTACGTAGTGCTATTTTAAAGTTTAATCTTAACATAGGTTTAAGGTTTAGGGTGTAAGGTTTAGGGTATCAACATCTCGCTTTACCCCTTAATCTTTCAGCCTTTATTCATATTCAAATACATTATTTTGGTTTAAGACATTGACGCATTAACCTTACGCCTCTTACCTTAGACCTTATGCCTTACTCGTATTTAAGTGCATCAACAGGATTGGCGTTTGCAGTTTTATAAGCCTGAAGACTTACCGTAATCAATGCCATTAGCAAAGTCCCAACCCCGGCTATCGGCATAATCCACCATGATATTTCGGTGTGAAATTCGAACTTCATCAGCCATTTATTCATTAAGTAATAACTCAAAGGAATAGCGATAACGATAGCAACTGCAATCATTTTAACAAAAGAGAATGACAGCAATTGCATTAAATTAAGTAAAGAGGCACCTAACACCTTGCGTACGCCAAATTCTTTTGTTCGTTGCTCGGCGCTATAGGCTACCAAACCGAACAATCCTAAACAAGAAACAAAAATGGCCAGTCCGCCGAAAAGGTTAGAAAGAATACCTAAGGTTTTCTCCTTTTGGAACAAATCACTATAAACGTTATCTAAAAATGAAATTTCAACCGGATAAGCTGGATTAACATCTTTGGTAATTCGCGTAATTGTTTCAATATTTTGCTGAATGGTATTTGAAGTATTTAGCTTCATCGTGATATAGCTTGTATACTTATCGTTAAAATAAAGTATCATTGGGTTATTCGATTTATAAGGAGAATCCCATACATAATCATCAAAAACCCCAATAATCACTCTTTTATCACCAAAAATGGTAAGAATTTGCCCTACAGGGTTTTTTAGATTCATTACTTTTGCGGTTGAAGAACTAATAAGGACCGCTGCAGAATCCGATGCAAATTTTTTAGAAAAATCCCTTCCTTCCAATAATTTCACGCCATTAGTTTTTATGAAATCATAGCTGGCTTCAACCTTATTAAACAGGTTATCATTATTCTCCTGAACCATTCCAGGCCAACGAACGTCTGTAAAATTTGAACCGTGGTGTGATAATTTTGTTGAAGATTTATTTAAACTTGTTACAGCACCAGATTGCAGTAATTTTTGCTTGTAAACCTCAAACTGATTTTTTAGCTGCCCATCCTGAGGAATCTCAATTAATGCTTTGGTATCTATGCCCAGTGGCCTATTTTTAATGTATTGAATTTGACGATAAATAACCAGCGTTGAAATAATCAGAACGATAGCAAAACAAAACTGGCTTACAACAAGGAACTGCCTTAAACTTACAGATATCAAACCTTTCGATTTTATTTTCCTTTTTAAAGTTTGAATCGGGTTAAAAGCAGATAAATAAAATGCGGGATAACTTCCTGCGATTAAACCTGTAGCGATAACTATTCCCAATATGCCAATCCAACTGGTTAAATTAAAATAAGATATGCCGAGATTAATATTTAGAAGACTATTAAATGCAGGCAAGCAGATTTCGAGCAGTGCAATGGCGACCACAACCGCAATTAAAGTAAGGACCATTGATTCTGTTAAAAATTGAAGAATTAATGAAATTCGATTTGCGCCAATTGTCTTCTTAATACCAACTTCTTTCGCCCGTTTTTCTGATTTAGCCGTAGCCATGTTCATAAAATTGATACAAGCGATGAGTAAAATACCAAAAGCAAGACCGGTAAAAAGCCATATTTGTTCAATGTCGCCGCCTACACTTTTTCCATTTTCAAACTTACCAAATAAGTGTAGTTTAGCATATTGGAATGCAACAAAAGGTTGGTCGGTTTGCTTATTATTTGCTTTAACAGCCTCCTCAATTTTCCTGTTCACAACATCAATATCTGCATTAGGATTAAGAGAAAACATCGTTACAAAACTGTAATTACCCCATCCCAAATTCTTCGCGCTTTCATCAACCATTTCATAAAAGGCCCAGGGCATTAAAAAGTCGAACTTAAGCGAGCTATTTTGAGGTATATCTTTTATTACACCGGTTACCGTCAAATTTTCACTATCCTGATAACGGACAGATTTGTTTAATACATTTGTTGTGCCGAAGAGAATTTTCGCCATTGTCTCAGTAAGAATTACAGATTTCGGGTTTTTCATTGCGGTTTTAGCATTGCCCACAATAAATTCATAATTAAACAGCTTTAAAATATCCGGTTCAGCAAATTTTCCGTCTTTCTTAAATCCATTTTCTCCATTTGCAATTAAACCTTTTTTGATATAGTTCATCCTTGCAAGGTTTGTTATTTCGGGAATGCGCTCCCTTAACAATGGGCCGAGTGCTGTTGTGGTTCCTTCAAATGTCTTCGATATACCTCCATTTCCATCAGGAATATTAGTCATAACGGTATACAGATTTTCCGAGTCTCTATAATGCTTATCAAAGTTCCATTCGTAAGTTACATACAAGAGTAGCATTAAACAGGCAGCCAAACCAATGGCCAAGCCGATTACGTTAATAAACGAGCTTACCTTGTTTCGCCAAAGGTTACGCAGTGCAATTTTTAAGTTTAATCTAAACATAAGGTTTAAGGTTTAGCGCACAGCGTTTGGTGTTTGGCGAGAATTTATCGCTGATCGCCAAACGCTGTGCGCGGTTCTATTCATATTTTAAAGCATCAATTGGATTCGCTTTTGCCACCTTTAACGATTGTACACTAACGGTTAAAATGGCAATCAAAACGGATAAACCTATGGCGATAATAAAAGGCAAAGTAGAAACCGAAATGCGGTATTCGTAGCCCGAAAGCCATTTATTGATAATAATATAAGCCAATGGAAATGCGATCAGGTTTGCGATGGCAACCAGTTTGATAAAATCCTTATTTAAAAGTGTAAGAATATTGGCTGTGCTAGCGCCCAAAACCTTGCGGATACTGATTTCTTTTTTGCGTTGCTCTGCCATAAATAAAGCTAAACCAAGTAAACCCAGGCAGGAGATAAAAATGGCAAAACCTCCAAACCAGTTTGATAGTGTGCCCAAAAGTTTTTCATTTTTAAACTTTGATTGGAAATTTTCATTCACAAATTTTACTTCGGTTGGAAAAGCAGGATTTAGTTTTTTTATAATTTCATTTATTTTATTAATAGACGAGGTAACATTGCTTTGATCATTTAATCTCATAATTATAGTGCTTGTTGCCTGCTTATTTTGTGCAATAATTAATGGTTTCGGACTTTGATAAGGCGACTCCATTACATAATCCTTCACTACCCCAATAATAGTTAGGGGTTGGTCCCAGCTAATCACTTTACCAACAGGGTTTTTCATGCCCATCACTTTAGCTAAAGCCTCATTAACTAAAACATTTGCAGTATCTATCCGGTCTTTCGAAAAATCGCGCCCAGCAAGAATTTGCATCCCAGTGGTTTTAGTCAAATCAACCGTCGTAAATCTGTAGTTTACCAGTATTTTTTCATTCTCATCTTTACCTGGCCAGCTTACTGCATACGTATTATTACCGCCAGCAGTTAACGATTGACTGTATTCTGTAACCGCAGTTGCTGCACCAGATTTTATAAGTTCATCTTTTAGAATATTACGCTTACCTGGGTTGGCAAATTCGCCCTCGGCAGGGATCTGAACAAGATTATCGATGTTATAACCAATCGGTTTATTCTTGATAAAATTCAGTTGCTGATAGATAACAGCTGTACAAACAATCAAACATGCAGCAAATACAAATTGAAAAACAACTAAATACTTGCGAATAGATAACGATGAGCCACCAGAAAGCTTAAATCCTTTTAATACTTTAACCGGATCGAATGATGAAAGGTAAAAAGCTGGATAACTGCCAGCAATAATGCCGGTTAATAATGTTAACCCTAAAAATACAGTCCAGAATTTCCAATCGGCATAATCTATTTGCAACGAGATTCCCAACAGGTTATTGAAATATGGCAAGCTTACCTCTATTAATACAAAAGCAACCAGCATACTTAACATTGTAAGTAAAATCGATTCGAACATAAACTGGCTAATCAGATTATTCTTAGACGAACCAATCGCTTTACGCACACCAACTTCACGGGCTCTTTTTTCTGATTTTGCTGTAGAAAGATTCATGAAATTAACGCAGGCTATCAATAGAATACAGAAAGCTAAAAGAAAAAATATCTTTAACTGATCTATCCTACCGCCTACATTTTTGCCATTTTCGAATTTTTCATATAAATGCCATTTAGATAGTGGATGAAGAAAAGGTTCTCCATTCGAATTCTTGTCATTGGCCTTAATCATGCCATGCATTTGATTATTAGCTTGCTCGAAAAAAGAATTATCTTGCAACTGAACAAATAACACGCAGTAATTAGAAGTCCAGCCACTGGTTTTTGTCCATGGGTTTAATGTTTCGTATAATTTCCACGACATTAGGTAATCTATTTCCAGACTACTGTTTTTCGGCCTGTCTTCAATTACGCCTTCTACTTTTAAACTCCGATTATCTTCGAGTTTTACAACTTTATTTAAAGGATCTTCATTACCGAAAAGGTTTTTCGCCAGGGTTTCGCTTAAAATTATGCCATCAGGGTTTTTTAGAAAAGTATTAGGATTACCCTTTAAAACCTTATAATCAAACATTTTTAAAAAGTCAGGATCAGCAAACACGGCACTCTTCTTAAAGTTGTTCTGCTGGTAAGAAAGCATTTTATATTCTGGATAAGATAATCGACCAACCTTCGAAACACCCGAAACTTTAGAACGTACTTCGTTTTCCATTAAACCCGGCACCGCAAGAAAGCTGAAAGTTTCTTTTGCTGTTTTCTGATTATTATAAACCAAATAAGTTTTATCATAATCGGTAAATTGTTTATCGTAACCGTATTCGTAAGCAACATATAGCAATAAAATCATACAACTGGCTAAGCCAATGGCCAATCCACCCAAATTAATCAGGGTAAATCCTTTATTCCTCCAAAGGTTTCGCAAAGCGATTTTTAAGTTTAATTTAAACATAAGATATAAGGTTTAAGGCGTAAGGTTTAGGGTTTTGACGTATTAACCTTACGCCTTCTACCCCAAACCTTACACCGTTATTCGTATTTTAATGCATCAATCGGGTTAGCCTTGGCCACTTTAACCGATTGCAAACTGACCGTTAAAACTGCAATTACAACGGAAATCAGGATTGCCAGCAGAAAGGGTAAAAATGAGATGGCAACACGGTACTCATAAGCCGAAAGCCATTTATTGATAATAATATAGGCTAAAGGAAATGCGATCATATTTGCAATGGCCACCAGTTTTATAAAATCTTTATTTAGCAATACGAGGATATTGCCTGTGCTGGCACCTAAAACCTTACGGATACTGATTTCCTTTTTGCGTTGCTCTGCCATAAAAAGCGCCAGACCTAATAATCCTAAACAAGAAATAAAAATGGCAAAACCACCAAACCAGTTTGAAAGTGAACCTAGAATTTTTTCATTTTTGAACTTCACTTCAAAAGATTCGTTCACAAATTTGCGGTTAACAGGATAATTAGGTTCCATTTGCTTTACTAAATCATCAATTTTAGCCAGTGATGAACTGATGTTCTGATTTGGATTTAACCGCGCAATGATAACCCTCGCATCGTTCTTTCCATTTGCCCTAAAAATCATTGGAGACACTCTTTGGTAAACACTTTCTACCACAAAATCTTTTACAATACCAACTACAGTTAGTTTATTACCCCAGAAAGTAATCACCTTACCGATCGGATTCTTTAAGCCCATCATTCTCACAGCCGCCTCATTTAACAATATGCTAGTTGTATCATTTGGAAATTTTGCAGAAAACGCTCTGCCACTAACCATCTTGGTTCCAATAGTTTCAACAAAATCATATCCTATTGCTCTATGGTTAAAAGAAATTTTCTCATTCGGATTTTTACCTTCCCATTCTACACCCGTTGTATTATCCCCACCTTCAGTAAAATCTGTACTAAAAGAAGTAACATGTGTTGTTGCACCAGCTGCTATAAGTTGTGTTTTAAGCAATTCTAGCTTGCCTGCATCGTTCATTTTGCCAACTACCGCTATCTGAATTAAATTGGATTGATCATAACCGATAGGTTTGTTTTTAACATAATTAAGTTGCTGATAAATTACTGCTGTGCAGATAATTAAACTTGCAGCAAAAACGAATTGGCCAACCACTAGTACTTTCCTTACCGAAGTGGATGAATCTGTTTTAAGGGTGAAACCTTTTAACACTTTTATTGGCTCGAAAGAAGATAAATAAAGCGCTGGATAACTACCCGCAATTAATCCGGTTAAAATCATTAGTCCCACTAATGTTAACCAAAATAGGCTGTTATGATAATCTATTGTTAATTTAATATCTAACAAACTATTAAAATATGGCAAACTCACCTCAATTAAGATAAAAGCTAAAACTGTGGCAATAAATGTGAGGAGTAGGGATTCTAAAAAAAACTGATTAATTAACGATTTACGTGTTGATCCGATTGCTTTACGAACGCCAACTTCTTTTGCCCTACGTTCTGAGCGTGCTGTAGATAAATTCATAAAATTTACACAGGCAATTAACAAGATACAAAAGGCCAGCAATAAGAATATTTTAAGCTGATCTATTTTTCCACCTACCGATTTACCGTTTACAAAATCATCGTATAAGTGCCATTTGTTTAAAGGATGTAATAAAGCTACTGCCGTATTATCTTTTTGATTGCGTTTGTAAATACCATGCATCAAATCATTTGCAGCAGTAAAAAAGTTATTATCCTTTAACTGAACAAGGGTTAAACACATATTATTCCCCCAATTGCCTTCCTTCACCCAGTTTTCTCGTTTTTCGAACAATGCCCAGGGCATGATGCACTCAAAAGTTAGACTACTATTTGCTGGTGCATCTTCTATTACGGCTTCAACCTTTAATGCTTCCTGATTTTCCAGCTTTACCATTTTATTAATAGGATCTTCATTTCCAAATAATTTAGTTGCAAAAGATTTGGTGAGGATGATGGTATTTACATCTTTTAAAGCCTGTGCTGAATTACCTTCAAGAAATTTATAATCCAATATTTTAATAAAATTCTGATCGGCAAATATTGCGCTGCTATTTATTTTATTGTCACCAACAGTAATTAATTGTTTCCTCGGATAAGTAGTGTGAGAGGCATATTTAACGCCAGGAATTTTTTCCTGCACTTCTTTAGCCATCACATTGGGTGTCCACGCCCAGCTAAAAGTTTTACCACTTGCCTCCATGTTTTGATAAACTACATAAGTTTTATCGTGATTGGAGAATTGTTTATCGTAGCTCCATTCGTAAGCAACATAAAGTAACAAAACCATACAACTGGCTAAACCAATGGCTAATCCCCCAATGTTAATCAAAGAGAATCCCTTGTTTTTCCAGAGGTTTCGCAAAGCGATTTTTAAGTTTAATTTGAACATTTTTTATGAGGTTGAAGTTTTGGGGTTTAGGGCTTAAGGTCAGGGCGCATAAATCATACGCTTTACCTCTTACCCCTTCTTTTGCCAATCCCAAATCTCCCTATCCAGGAAGATTATTGGGCGGCTATTATTAACTAAACTAAATTTTTACAAAATTTGAGACTCAGAGGTTAGGGGTCAAGGATTCGGGCGTTTTAACCTTTTGCCTTAAACCTTCTACCCCAAGCCTCTATATCAGCTCTTCGTTCCTGCTTTTATTGATCTTTTCAGAAATCACATGTCCATCTTTCAGGTTGATGATTCTATTCGAAAAACTGGCATCATGACTGGAGTGCGTAACCATTACAATAGTAGTTCCGGTTTCATTCAGTTCGCAAAGCAACTCCATCACTTCATTACCGTGTGAGCTATCCAGGTTTCCGGTAGGCTCATCGGCCAAAACCAGTTTTGGTTTGGTAACCAAAGCTCTTGCTACAGCTACCCGTTGCTGCTGTCCTCCAGATAACTGTTGTGGAAAGTGACCGCTACGGTTTACAATATTCATTCTTTCGATAATTTCATTTACCAGTTTTTTGCGTTCTCCGGCAGGAATTTTATTATAAATCAGTGGTAGTTCGATGTTTTCGAAAACAGTTAATTCATCAATCAAATTGAAATTCTGGAAAACAAAACCCATATTCCGTTTACGGAAATTAGAACGTTCTCTATCGTTAAGCGTTAAAAGCTCGGTATCGATAAACTTATAACTTCCACTTTCGGGCTTATCCAATAAACCCATTACATTTAATAGGGTAGATTTGCCACAGCCCGATGGCCCCATGATGGAAACAAATTCTCCCGCTGCAACATGGAGATTAATACCATTAAGTGCAGTAGTTTCTACCTCCTCAGTTTTGTAAACTTTTTCCAGATTTTCTATTTTAATCATAGCTTTTTAGTATCAAGTATATAGTATCAGGTATCAAGACCTGATTGTATTGTTAATTTTATTGTTTATTTGGTTAATTGACGCTAAACGCCTAGCGTTAACCCTATTTATTAATCTCCACCTGATCGTACTGGTTAAACTGATCGTAAGATGAAGTAATTACTTCGTCGCCTTTTTGCAAACCATCCAATATTTCATAGTACAGGTAATTTTTCCGCCCGATTTTAACGTTTTTCTTTGTGGCTTTACCATTATTTACTACAAATACCCAAGAGCCACCTGTACTCTGAAAAAACTGTCCCTGGGCAAGAAGCAACGATTTGCTATTGTCAGACAGGGTTAATTTTGTTTGCAACGATAATCCGCGACGTAAACCTTCAGGAGCAGCACCTTTAAATACCATTTCTACCTGAAACTGACCGGCTGTAACCTCAGGAATTACCTTACTCACGGTTAAGTTATAAGTTTTACCATTAAAATCACAGTTAGCAGTTTGTCCTTCTTTCACCCGATTGATATAATATTCATCAACTCCTGCCTGAAGTTTATAACCTTGCAACACGTCGATCTTTCCAATCATTTCATTAGAATTATATGATTTACCTATTACAGGATCATAAGATGACAATTTACCAGATACCGGAGCTTTGATGGTCATGTTTTCGATATTTTTACGGATCATTTCCAAACTTTCGTTCATCTGCCCCATCGATTGATCAATCTGAGCCAACTGCATCTTACGGCTTTGGTTTTCTTGTTTAATCGCTTGACGCACAATTTTCAGCTTGCCCTGGTAATATTCGTAATCCTGATTCGATTTATTAAATTCCTGAAGTGTGATTACTTTTTTAGAAAATAGCGAGCTATCTAATCTGTACTGGCGGGTTGCTGTTCTTAAGCTATTTTCTACATCTAAAACATCCTGATTTAAAACCCGCTGATTCTGCTCTAAATCTAACCGCGATTTGCGCAACTGATTAATCTGCTCGGTAGCTGCTGTTTGACTTGAAGTATAACTTAACATGGCATTCGAGTTGGAGATTCTTAATAGTGGGGTTCCTTTAACTACCGAGGCACCATTTTCAGTAAAAATTTCGGCAACTGTTCCACCTTCTGATGAACTTACAATTACCGAGGTTAACGGAACAACACTGGCATTTAATAACACTACATCTTCAAAATCGCCATATTCTACTTTACTGATGGTTAATTTATCGGCATCTGCACTGTAAACTTTTTTGAGTGATAAAGTATAGCCATAAATTACAACTGCCACAAAAGCAATTGCTCCACCTATAATTAACAGGGTTTTAGTGCTAAATCTTTTTTTCTCTATTTTCTTATCCATGTGTTCGGTTGTACTGTTTGGTTTCACTGATAACCAAGCTTATGCCAAAAGCACAAAACACATTTAAAACCCTAATAATCAACAAATTAATAGTTATCTTCTTTTTTACATGTTCATTATCGGACAGTTGATGTGCGGGAGCGGACAGTTTTGGTATTTTTGCCTCACCCCTTCATCCCCTCTCTATGTGGAGAGGGGGCTGGGAGTAGATAGAAACATGCAGAAAAGAGGAGGTTAAAAAGGCCTCTTTTTAAAGAGAATTCATATCATAAAAAACAAAACCATTATATTTAATTAACTTGACATAAGTCTATTAGATATGGAGGAGTATAAGGATAAGTTATTTCATGGTGCCAATTTGAAGCTGTTTGAGTTTTCGAAAGCATTACGGAAAAATCAAACGGAGGCTGAAGAAATCATGTGGCAATGTTTGAGGAATAGAAAAATCCTCAATTTTAAATTTAGGAGGCAGCATCCAGTACATAAGTTTATTGCAGATTTTTACTGCCACGAGGCTAAATTAATTGTTGAAATTGATGGAGGAATACATAATCATCACGAAAATCAAGAATATGATCAAAACCGTACTGATGAACTTAAGGAGATTGGAATAACGATAATTCGATTTACGAATGAGGATGTAAATAATAATCTGAATGAGGTTATAAATGTTATTAAAAGATACCTTTCTCCTTGAGGATAGAGAGGCAGGCACAAAAAAACCACACCATACAAGAACATTAGGTTCAAACCACTTTACCACAAATCCCTCTCTTGAAGGAGAGGGACAGCAAAAATGAATAAATATATACTAACTTTAATAGGGAGAGGTTATGCTTGACGCCACAGTTTTAATTATCGACGATGACGACGATATCCTGCTTAGTGCCCGTTTGTTTTTAAAGCAGCAGGTAAAGCAGGTAATTACCTGTAAATCGCCTAAAGAGATCAATGTTTTATTGAGCAAAAATGAAATTGATATTATCTTGCTGGATATGAACTATCAAAAAGGAGCCAGTGATGGCCGCGAAGGTCTTTATTGGCTAGAACATATTTTATCTATTGATAAAGATTATGTAGTCATATTAATGACTGCTTTTGGCAATGTTGAACTGGCAGTAAAGGCGATTAAAAAAGGAGCTACCGATTTTATTCTGAAACCCTGGGAAAATGAGAAGCTGTTTGCCACCCTCTCTTCGGCATCTAAACTGCGCGAATCGACCAAAAAGGTAAAGAAACTAGAAAAAATACATTCATCGCTCCAAAAAGACCTTACCCGTGGTTTCGAGAATATCGTTGGACAGGCAGATGAAATAAAGCAATTACAGAATACGCTCTTAAAAGTAGCACCTACAGATGCCAATGTGCTCATTCTGGGCGAAAACGGAACGGGAAAACAAGTTTTTGCTTATGAAATCCATGGTAATTCGCAAAGGAAAAACCAGGTGTTTATGCATGTTGATTTAGGCTCGTTAAACGAAAATTTATTTGAAAGCGAATTATTCGGCTATGCTAAAGGTGCTTTTACCGATGCCAAAGAAGATAAACCCGGTCGTTTTGAGCTGGCCGATGGAGGAACAATCTTTTTAGACGAGATTGGAAATTTGACATTACCGCTTCAGGCTAAACTTTTAAGCGTTTTGCAAAACCGTACAGTTACCCGTTTAGGCGAAAGCAAAGAACGCAAGGTGAATGTCCGTTTAATAACGGCAACCAATATGCCCTTAAATGAAATGGTAGCTAAAAATACATTTAGGCAGGATTTACTGTTCCGCATTAATACTGTTGAGCTTTTATTACCAGCCTTACGTAAACGTGGAACAGATATTCTACTTTTGGCCAATCATTTTATGCAGGTTTTTAGCTCGAAATACCATAAAGACATACGAAAACTGAGTAATAAGGCCCAAGAAGCACTTTTACAATATAAATGGCCAGGCAATGTCCGTGAGTTACAGCACGTTTTGGAAAGAGCCGTTATTATGAGCGATGGTGCCGATATTGCAGAAGAAGATTTGCAGTTAAGTCCACAGCGATACGCCCAGAACAACGCTATACCAGATGAAATGGCACTTGAGGATATGGAAAAAATGATGGTGCAGAAAGCAATTGATAAACACAAAGGAAATATATCAAAAGCCGCAGCAGAACTCGGTTTAACCAGAGCTGCGCTGTATAGAAGAATCGAGAAATTTGGAATCTAAGAGAGGTGAACGGTATAAGGTTTAAGGCGTAAGGTTAATCACCAAACAAAACCTTAAACCCTATACCTCAAACCCTAAACCTTAACTATGTTTTATCAACGTTTTACTTTCCGTTTAATATTTCGCCTGTTGATTATCAATCTGCTGGGCTATCTCCTATTTTACTTGATTAAAAATACCCAGCTCTGGTTTACCATCATTGGCGTAGCTTTAATTTTATTGGGTACGATTATTTCCCTTTATTACTATATCAATCAGATCCGATCAGATATCAACCGTTTCATTTTAGCTGTTAAAACGAGAGATCATACCCTAAATTTTAAAAACAAAGTAACTAAGGGCAGTTTCCCTGAATTATACGAATCGTTCAGCGATATTTTACAGGTCCATAAACAGATCAGATTGGAACAGGAAGCGATGTTTCAGCTGATTAAAACCATTCTAGAGCAGGTTCCCGTTGGTGTAATCGTGGTAAATAACACCAATCAGGAAGAGAATGAAGAGGTTGCATTTTTTAATCAGGCCGCTTCAAATCTTTTAGGCATCCCAGCATATAAGTATTGGCACCGGGTAAAGCAACACCTCCCCACCTTTGCAGCAGAAATAGAGCAGATATTATCGGGTGGAAAAAGGTTTCTGGAATTGAAAATCCAGGATAAACTGATTCAATTATCAACCGAAGTTATTCCGTTAAATCTTTACGGAAACAATTATACCATTATCAGTTTCCAAAACATTAAAGACGAAATTGAACAAAAAGAAACGGAAGCATGGAATAGGTTAATTGGTGTAATCTCACACGAAATCTTAAACTCAATTACTCCTATAAGTTCATTATCGGATACGATCAACCGGATGGTAACCGATAAAAAGAACCTAACAGAAGATGAAATGGACGATCTGAAAACGGCTTTACAAACCATACAAAGAAGATCTTCTGGTCTATTAGATTTTGTAAAGGATTATCGCCTAATTGCCGAGCTACCTACACCAAACCTCGAATCACATACAATTGGTGAAATACTGAAACACATTAAGGTATTGATGCAGCCATTTGCCAAAGTTAAAAATGTGGTACTGGATGTAGAACAAACCTCTTCAAAAATCACCATTCAGCTGGATCTGAAATTAATTGAACAAGTGCTGATCAACCTCATTACCAATAGTATTTATGCTGTAGAGGACAGAGAACACCCACACATCAACGTAAATTACCGGTTAGAAAACACCAAACTATATATTGATGTTACCGATAATGGAAAAGGCATCGATGCCAGTGATCTCGAAAAGATTTTTGTGCCATTTTACACCACCAGGAAAAATGGATCAGGAATAGGATTGACCATTAGCCGCAACATTATGAAAATGCACAGAGGCAGCATAGAAGTTGTTTCAATGCCAGATAATGGCACTACTTTTTCTCTGGTATTTAATTACGTTTAATCATTTGAATGTTTTTTTGACCTAAAAAATCAAACAAAACCAGTTTTGATATGCTTTTAATGATGTGGATACATCAAATACAAGCATGAAGACAGTTATAATATCGAACAGACTACCCGTTAAAATCATTGAAGAAAACAACGAATACACCCTTATTCCAAGTGAGGGCGGCCTTGCCACAGGATTAGGAGACGTTTATAAATCAGGCAATTCCATTTGGATCGGCTGGCCCGGCATAGAAGTACCTGAAGAACGACAGGAAGAAGTTACTCAAAAACTTGCCGCATTAAACCTATATCCAGTTTACCTTACTCAAAACGAAATCAATTTATATTACGAAGGCTTCTCGAACGAAGTATTATGGCCTGTTTTTCATTACCTTGTTACCTACGCGCATTACGAACAAAGTTATTGGGACTGCTACCAATCGGTTAATGAGAAATTTGCAAAAAGTGCCATAAAGGTATTGGGCAGAAAGGATAAAATCTGGATTCAAGATTACCAATTACTCCTTTTACCAGGCATTTTAAGAGAAAAACTCCCAAATGCTACAATTGGGTTTTTCCAACATATCCCTTTTCCATCATACGAAATATTCCGTTTAATCCCCTGGCGCGAAGAACTATTGAACGGCTTAATTGGTGCCGATTTAATCGGTTTTCATACCTATGACGATGTTCGCCATTTTATTAGTACGGCAACACGCTTACTCCCTGTAAATTCATCATCAAACATACTCAGCAGCAACGAACGGCAAATTGTAGTGGAAGCTTTTCCAATGGGGATTGATTTCGATAAATTTTCAGGTTTAACGGCAACTGAGCGAGTGCAACAAGAGATCGACTATTTCAGGACAGGTAAAGAAGACATGAAAGTAATCCTTTCTATCGATCGGCTCGATTACAGCAAAGGCATATTAGAAAGATTAAAGGCTTTGGAATTATTGCTCCAGCACCATCCTGAATATATCGGCAAAATTGAGCTTTTTATGATTGTTGTGCCCTCTCGGGATACCGTACCAAAATATAGCGAACTCAGAGATCAGATTGATCAGTTCGTTGGAAATTTAAATGCGAGGTACCGTTCAATGAACTGGATTCCGGTAAATTATTTTTACCGCTCTTTCCCTATTGAAGTACTATCGGCCCTTTACTCTACAGCAGATATCTGTTTGGTTACGCCAATGCGCGATGGAATGAATTTGGTAAGTAAAGAATATGTGGCCAGCAGGAATAATAATGATGGTGTATTGATTTTAAGTGAAATGGCGGGAGCTTCGAAAGAATTAACTGATGCCATAATCGTAAATCCCAATAACATTGGTGATATTATGGAGGCCATTGTAACAGCGCTTAAAATGTCGATATCAGAACAACAAATGCGTATGAAAGCCATGCGTGCAATTGTGCAAAAATTCAATGTTAAACATTGGGTTAACAATTTTATTTTAAGATTAAACGAAGTGAAAGATTCTCAAAAATCGTTATTAACAAAACATGCAGTAAATGCTATTAATGAAGTGATTGTAACTAAATATGCGCAAACGCAAAATCGTGTGCTATTTTTAGATTATGATGGTACCCTTGTAGATTTTACCGGAAATATTGATGACGCTTCTCCAGATGCCGAATTGTACGATTTGATTGAGAACCTAACGCTTGATAAGGCAAATAAAGTGGTTATCATCAGTGGAAGAAGGAATGAAACCCTGGAACATTGGTTTGGCCATTTAAAAGTTGATCTGATTGCCGAGCATGGTGCATGGCAAAAATCGTACGGAGATAAATGGAACAGCCTGCCCTTACTTACGGACCAGTGGAAACAAGAAATAAAAACGCTACTGGAAACTTATACAGACCGTACCCCAGGATCGTTTATTGAAGAAAAAAGTTACTCATTGGTTTGGCATTACCGGAAAGCAGAAGAAGGACTTGGCGATTTAAGGGCCAATGAAATTATCAGCCACATGAAAATCTTGGCTGCAGATAAAGGCCTGCAACTTATGCCGGGCAATAAGGTAATTGAGTTTAAAAATATGGAGGTTAACAAAGGCAAGGCTGCCCTAAACTGGTTATACGATAAAAAACCTGATTTTATTTTGGCCCTTGGCGATGACCATACCGATGAGGATATTTTCAGGGCATTACCCGATGATGCTTTTACCATTAAAGTTGGCAACAACATTTCGGAAGCAAAATACTACCTAAATGATTTTAATGAAGTGCGGAAACTGCTTTGGAGCTTAGTAAAAGAAGAATTTGTAGGGCGGAGTTAATACCAACCTACATTTTCACTAAATAAATCGTTATCGCGAGAAGCCTTTTTCAGCCGACGAAGCAATGACGACTTTCTATTATAATTTAAATGCCAAGGTCTGTGTCTCCACAGACCTTTTTTAATTTAATTAGAGGCTATACCATAAAATACATGCCATCCTGAGCCTGTCGAAGGACCTGCCTAGATGCTTCTCAAAGTGTTTCAACAAGCTGTCCGTAGGAGTCCTTTGGACAACATGGCAAATCCATATGGAATCACAATTTACGACATACCCCCCTTCTGGTGCCAAGGTCTGTGCCTCATAGATCTTTAGCTTTGACAACTTAAATATGCGGTATGCACATAAAAGTTGTCAAAGCTTTTTTGTTGGTCTGGATTTGTAATCTACGCCTATCCTTACAAAAATATCGGTCTATCCAGTTTAATTGCAATGCGATAAGCCGCATTCATTAACCCTACATGACTATACGCCTGGGGGAAATTACCCCATTGGCTACCCGTTTTAGCATCAACATCCTCACTGAACAAAAGAAGGTGATTACAATACTTAATAATATTTTCGAATTCTTTAATCGCCTCATCGGTCCGGCCAACACAGGCCAATGCTTCCACATACCAAAAAGCACAGATTAAAAATGTTGTTTTTGGTTTACCGAAATCGTCAGCATGTAAGTAACGGTAAAATAGCCCATCTTCTGTTTTCAACTCCTTTTCTAAAGCGATTAAATGATCTTTCGCGCGATCTGAGGCCGGATCCAAATAATTCATCATAATCAACTGTAAAGTACTGGCATCTAAATGCGGGCTTCCTACTGCATTAGTATACACTTTTCTTTCCGGATCATAGCAGGCTTCTATGTGTGCCGCAGCCTTATCAATCAAAATCTCTGCACGCTTCTCGAAATCCTCGTTCCCAATAGTTTTAGCCATTTTTAAAGCAGCCTGTGCTCCTGCCCATTGAAATAGGTTACTATAACAATGTACATTGGCGATATTCCTGAATTCCCAAATCCCGGCATCCTTTTCATCAATTGTCCGTTCAATTTTAGAAAGCACACTTTCAATCCACTTTACCGAATCGCTACGTTCTGAAAAAACAAAACGGTGGTCGGTATAAAGTGGTAACATCGAAATTAAAACCTGACCGTAAATATCATTCTGAATGTGTTCGTAGGCCTGGTTTCCTATTCTAATGGGCTGCTCGCCTTTATAACCTTCCAGATGGCTTAATGTATGCTCAGTAATTTCCCTTTCTCCTGCAATCCCGTACAAGGGTTGGTAACGTGTATCTTCAGCATGCGAAATATCAGAAAGGTAATTAAAATACTTCTCCATTTCTTCAAAATGGCCGATATGGTTAAGTGAGGTTAATACATAGTGCGAATCTCTTAACCAGCAATACCTATAATCCCAGTTTCGGGTACTGCCGGGCGATTCGGGTAAACTAGTAGTACTGGCCGCTATAATTGCACCGGTATCTTCATATTGATGGATTTTCAGCACCAAGGCTGATCGGATTACAAAAGGCTGGTAAAAACCAGCTATTGACGAGTGTTTAATCCACAATCGCCAATAGGCTATGGTTTCCCGCAAAAAATTTTCGGCGGTACTTACTACAGGGGCCTCTAAATTTTGACCATAAGTCATAACGAGGTATTTGGGCTCATTCAGTACAAATGCCTTTTCGTCAAAAATATAAGTTAGCGATACATTGGTACTTAAGCGGATATTTTCATCACAACCCAAATAATCAATATGATTACTGCCCCTACTCGACTTCATTTTACCTTTCCCATAATCGCATACGGGCTCGCATTTGATGGTAATGCGCGGATTCCCTGACAAAGGTTCGATCTTTCTGATGAACATCAGTGGTTTAAAATAGCGATCGTATAAATGAAAACGCGGTGCAAAATCTGTAATCCGGTATTTCCCGTCTTCGGCAGTAATTTCCGTCCTTAAAACATTGGTATTTTCAATATAATATTGATTGGAGGTAAATTCACCTTGTGGTAAAATCGAAAACTCGCCTCCCTTTTTCTCATCCAATAAACTGCCAAATACAAAAGGGCTATCGAAACGTGGCCAGCAAAGCCAAGATATATCAGTATTTTTATTTACGTGTGCAATGAAAGCGCAATTTCCTATAATTCCTGTTTGATAAAGGTGCTGTTCGGCCATAGATTATAATTTTGTTTATTTACTAACAAGCCGATCGGAAAAATGTTAGCGAGAAATGTGAAAAAGCCGTTAAAACGATTAAGCTCTTTTTTTTGGAAAGCGGGGTCCTGTGCGTTTCGGTTGCAATAGTCCCTGCTATCGCTGCAAGTCCTCACATGCTTCGCTGTGGGCTTTTCGCTATATCAGGTTTATTTAGCAAAGACTTCCGAAGTTTCAAAGGGCCTTAACGCAGGCTAAATCGGAAGTCTGATGATACGCCATAAATCCGCGTTAGGGATTGTAAGGGTTTAGTACCGACCCTTCTCGGTACCGGAGCAAAGCGCAGCCCTGAAAAAGCCCGACCCTTGTGCAGCTTGGGTAACGCCCAAATCAGTTAGCAGTTAATAGTTTTTTAAAATGGCTCATTTTTAAAACCTGAGCGGTCTGAAAAAAGATTCTTCAGTCTGCTCAGCATGACAATCAGGCAATAAACAAAGCCAGCCCCGAAAAATCGCGACTGGCTTAGTTAATGAAAAATGATGATCTTAAATTACTGTTCCACTAGGTACAACAGCACCTTTTTTAATTACCACAATACCATCTTTTACGGCATAAAGTTCAAAGTCTCCGTCTTCCAAATGATCGCCGCCATTAATTTTTACATCGTTGCCAATGCGACAGTTTTTATCGATGATGGCATTATTAATAAAACAACGGTCGCCAATACCTATTAACGAATTTCCCTTGCTCGTTTCATCCTGTATCTCTTCTAAAGTTTGGTACCTATCGCTGCCCATAATGTAGGCATTGGTAATTACCGTATCTTTTCCAATCCTTGATCTGATCCCCAAAACAGCATGTTCAACTTTGCTCGCCTGAATAATACAGCCTTCAGCGATAATGGTTTTATCCAAAGTGGTACCCGAAATTTTTGAGGGTGGCAACATCCGTGCCCTCGTGAAAATAGCATGGTTACTATCAAACATATTAAATTTAGGGATTTCATCTGTTAAGCCTAGATTAGCTTCAAAGAAAGATGAAATATTTCCAATATCAGTCCAATAACCTTCGTACTGAAAGCTTAACACCCTGCTCTCAGAAATCGCTCTTGGTAAAATCTCTTTACCAAAATCCTTTTCTTCTTCATTCTCATTTAAGATATTGATCAGGTACTCGCGGTTGAAAACGTAAATACCCATAGAAGCTAAGAAATTACGTCCTTCACTCTGCATTTCTGCACCAGTATCCGAAACCCAGTCTTCTAAACCGGTTTTAGGCTTTTCGATAAAAGAGGTAATCATGTTTTCTTCATCGGCCTTTAAAATACCAAAATCTGTTGCATCTTTTGCCGTTACCGGAATAGTGGCAATGGTAATTTCTGCATTGGCTTCGATATGTTTTTCGATCATATCCTTAAAGTCCATTTGGTACAGCTGATCGCCTGACAAAATCAAAATATAATCGAACTCGTGCGAAACAATGTGATGCATACACTGACGAACAGCATCTGCTGTCCCCTGGAACCAACCTGAGTTTTGTACGGTTTGTTCAGCCGCCAAAATATCAACAAAGGCCGTACTAAAATGGCTAAAGTGATATGTGTTTTTAATGTGTTTGTTTAGGGATGCTGAATTAAACTGGGTTAACACAAACATTCGATGAATTCCAGAATTTAGGCAATTCGAAATCGGAATATCTACCAATCGGTATTTACCAGCAATTGGAACTGCCGGTTTAGAACGTGTTTGTGTTAGCGGCGATAATCTAGAGCCCTGGCCACCGCCAAGGATAACGCCTAAAACTTTGTCAGTCATGTTTAAGCTTATTTTAATATTTGGTATAATTCTATATAATTTAATGCTGCGTTATCCCACGAATGGTCTATCTTCATCATTGTTTTTCTCACTGCTTTAAAAGCTTTCTTATCGTTATATAACTCAACAGCACGGTTAATGGCATGGGTAACATCCCAAATACTCGTTCGATCGTGGCAAATCCCAAAACCTCCGTCGCCTATATCAATTACTGTATCCTTTAATCCACCAATCCGGCGCACAATGGGAACAGTTCCATACCTTAACGCATAAAGCTGATTTAAACCACAAGGTTCCACTCTCGATGGCATGATCAGAAAATCTGCACCAGCATACATTTCGTGCGAAACCTGCTCATTATAACCGATATAGACATTATACTTACCAGTAAAAATATCTTTCAGCTGATTTAACCGCCCTTCAACCCAGTTATCACCTGATCCTAAAACCAGAATATTGATGTTGTCGCCATGCTGTTGCAAAGCTGTGTAAAAAATATCGGGCAATAAATCGGCTCCCTTTTCATCAACCAATCTACCGATAAAAGTAAATAGCGGTTTAGACGGATCTAATTGAAAAACATCACAGAGGGCTGTTTTGTTTGCCAGTTTACCAGTTTCAACTGTTTTTAAATTATAACCTTTGCTCAGCATCGGGTCTGTTTCAGGATTCCAAACCTCACTATCGATTCCATTTAATATCCCTATCGATTTCCAACGCTCTTGTCTTAACAAACTTTCTAATCCACGGGCATTGTTCATCATCTCGTCCAGGTAACTTGGCGAAACCGTAGTTACTTTCCAGGCACATTTAATGGCCGATGCTAAAGGGTTAATGGCATCTTCCCAACCGAGTAAACCACCTTTCCACAGATCGAATGCTGGTATATAATATAATTTATCCCAGCCAAACTGACCTTGGTATTGCGCATTATGAATGGTTAAAACTGTTGGGACACCGCTAATTGCTTTATATTTTACGCAATTTGAAACCATAAAAGGAATTAAACCGGTATGGTGATCGTGGCAATGAAGTACATCCGGGCGGTGCTGCCATTGTACAATCCAATCAAGCGTAGCAATCTGGAAAGCCACAAATCTTTCTGTATCGTCGCTATAACCATATACATTTGGGCGGTCAGTTAAGCCCTGAATATGGATTACGTATAAATCAAAGCCTAGTTTATTGGTTTTTTCTTTTAAAATGCGGTACTGAAAGTGGTGATTACCGTAGTTTGCCCATGCATCATAAGTTACTTCAAATTCACTTTCGCGAATAAATTTAGTATCGTACGCAGGAACAACCACCTTGGCAATGTGGCCTAATTTATTTTGATATTTTGGTAAGGCCCCTACTACATCGGCTAAACCACCAACCTTTGCAACTGGGTAACACTCGGCGCTTATATGTATAATTTCCATCAAATATTTGGTGTAGATAACCTAAGTAAGTTACTAATTGTTTTGAGTTTTGCAAATAATGAAAATTATATTTTTAGTTGATTATTTTAAAGAAAAAATCGTCATCTCGACTGGAGCAAAGCGGAATGTTCCAAAGGAACTCCTTCGGAGGAGAGATCTAATTCATATAAATTTACTTAAGCTTTTTTTATTAGAAAGTGAATGGTTTGGTACCTAGTGGCGAGCTATAACCTGCTTTCCGTTATAAATCCTCATTTCAGCGGTAATCTTAAATCTGCGGGAGAATTCTGCCTATGGTTTCCCGCTGATTTCGCAGATACACGCAGAGGTTTTTATGAGAAAGTGAATGTTCAGTTCTTCGTGGCGGCTGGCGGCCCTGCTATAAGTCCTCACTACGTTCCGGGCTTTCGCCTCAATCAGGCTTAAAAACAAAGTTGGTTCCAATCAACATCTCAAATTCAGCGGCAGTCATCTTAGATCTGCGGGAGAATACTTATGCATGTGGCTTCCCGCTGATTTTACAGATATCCATAGCACTTTTTTTATATCACCTAATTTCTGCAGATACTTATTTGTAATGGCCCTTTTTAGCACAGTTTTCCAACGCGATCGTCATGCTGAATTTATTTTAAAAGGAGAAACAGTGTTTTCAATTGTCTTGAGCTACTTAGTGGTCAGCATCTTTCCTGCATTATAGACCCTCAAATAAATTCAGGGTGACGGCTCTAGAAACTTAAACGCAAAAAAACCGCTTAAATCCTTAAGCGGTTTTTAACAACAAAACAAATATATTTTTGGTTTAAAAATATCTAGTACTCTTCAGCGATAATTTCGTAAAAATCGCGGATCGGCTGAAACTGTGGATGTAATGAAACCACATCTCCAAAAACCAATAAGGCTGGGGCAGTTATTCTTTTATCTTCAACAATTTCAGCAATCGTATCAACAATACCCACTGCAATTTTTTCTTCTGGTGTAGAACCATTTTGAATGACCGCTACTGGCAAAAGGTTTTTATTTTCTGCCTGGAAAATAGCAGCAATTTCTTTTACTTTTTCAATTCCGTTTAAAACAACAATAGTTGCTTTCGTTTTTGCTGCAATATATAAATCTTCAGAAATTTCGCCCTTTGAGTTTGTTCCGGTTACTGCCCAAAAACTTTCACTCAAATCTTTATAAATCATCGGGATCTTTTGCAAACTCGGCGCACCGGTTGCACTCGAAATACCCGGAATAATTTCAGTAGGGATACTGTACGATTCTGCAGCATCTATTTCTTCGTATCCTTTTGCAAAGAAAAACGGATCGCCACTCTTTAAACGTACCACGTGCCCGTAGTTTAAAGCGTAATCAACAATCAGCTTGTTTACCGCATCCTGAGAAAACGATTCATCATCTGAACGTTTGCCCACGTAAACTTTCGGAATACCATCTGGTGCATGACATAATAAAGCCTCGTTCACATTTGCATCATATAAAACAACATCAGCTGTTTTTAATGCTTTAACACCTTTTAAACTAAATAAATCCGGGTCGCCAGGACCTGCACCTATTAAAGTAATTCTTGGTTCAATGTTCGCTTTTTCTACTTTATTCAAAATCATAACAGATAATTTAAGCTCGTTATACGTTTGTTAATAATACAAATATATAAAGTCTATGGGAATTGTAGTGATTTATTTTAAAATATTTTTATTTAGCTTTTTAGTGGGTGTTGATTTAAGGGATCTGGGGTCTTAATGAGACTTATCCTATGGAGAATGTCCATGTTTTGAAGCACCCACATAGAATTAATTGTCATTCTAAACGCAGTGAAGAATCTTTATAGTGAAACACAGGATCTATATTAAAAGATCCTTCGACTCCGCTCAGGATGACAAAATGAATGAATAATTTCATCTACCTCTGCTATAAAAACGAACATGGTCTTAGCGAGACGCTAAGACCAGTACTTTTCATTTTATCACAGCATCAGGTCTACTTACAATCTACCTCTTGAAAAACAAACTTGCCTGCCTCGAAATTAATGGGTTTACCTTTAACAAAATAAGATCTGCCAAGTGTGGTTTCTATTTGCCCTACCCCCATAATCAGTTTTCCGTCTTTCTTTAAAAAGGCCAATGGATTGGTGTAAACTTTTACGGTATCTTCGCCAGTTTTAAAGCGGTAATCTACCAGTAAGGTATCGCCGTTAAATTTTCCGTTTATGGTACCATTATTATGCGGTTTCTCGGCATAATTAACCAATAATGAACCTGTAACTTTACCAGAGGCCAGTATTTTCACATTCATGGCAGCACTGTCTTTTTCAAAACCTGCTGCATAACAGTTCTCACTAACCAAAGAATCGGTTTTAGTTTTAGCGCCAGTAGCTGTTTTATTATTTTGGGTACAGGCATAGGCAAAAGGAATTGCAGCCAAAGCAAGGTACAGGATATTTCTTTTCATGGTAATTGTAATTTATTGTCTTCTAATCAATATACAAATACGATGATGATTTTCCATCATTTCCATAATGGAAATTTACATCAGTATACTATTTTCGGGTGTTAGTACAGGAGGCAGATCCGTTTCGTCAAGCATATCCCTCATGTCGATTTCTATTGTCCGCGAGATATTGGTGATCGGCACATCATTGGCACTTCCCTCAAAAGGATTTGTAGAACTTTCGCCTACAATATCCAAAGAGTTAAAAACCCAGGTGAGTAAAATCGCAAATGGAACATTTAACCAAATGGAATAACCCTCAATCAAAGTGCCATTGCCCAATTTATTAAATTTGTTTAATAGGCCATAGGGCACCAAAAACACAAACAGGTTTAACATAATGGTGGCAATTGATGAAAAATGGCGTGGATAAGGAAAGTTTTTAATTCTTTCGGCTTTACCCTGATCATCGTAAAAACTGGTAATTGAGTTTTGTAAAGATTGTAATTGTAAATCGGATAAATTTCCGGCAGTTGCCAATTTATTAATGTGACGCGATTGCAAAGCCATTAATTGGGTGGCCTTATTCTTCTTACTTAAAACGTAGCTCAATTCTTCTACCGAAAGATATTTTGATAAACTATCTTCTAACTTATCAGTTTTTTCGGAAACATGATACAATCTGGCGTACTCAATATTACGGGGATCGTTAGCGTTTTCCCAGGCTCTCGGCTCTCTTAACTGAAACCGTAATGCTGTTAACCAGGCAAAATGACGGTAAAAAATGATTTGAACATCTGCTTTTTTATCTTCTGGTGCCAAGTAATCGCGCACCATCACACCAAAAGCACGGCTTGCATTGATAATCCCGCCGTAAATCTGCCTGGCTTCCCAAAGACGCGAATAACTGGCATTGTTTTTAAAACTGATAATAAAGGAAACAGCGGTACCTAAAAGTGCTACCGGAACCCATGAAATGGAGAGAAAGGTGAATTTACAAAAATGATAAAGTACGGTAGGGATAATGGCAAGAATGGTTAAACGGTAAATATCCCGTCGGGTCCATACAATAAATTCGAAAAAGGTATATTTCTTTCCAGCGTGCATAGTTTTTGGTTTATTCGGAAAATTATCTGAGTGATTTGAACTAAGGTATAAAAAATTTAAAGCGCCTATATTTAAAAACGTTTAAAAAAAATCGTCAAACGAAAAACGGGGCTCTCCTATCTGGCGCCCCGCTGAAATTGCTTTCACTTTAGATTAAAACCTAAAGTCTTCATTATTATATTTGGTTGTGGTTCTCTACTGTAAGATTTTCAGGATTGTATGATTTCAGGATCAATAAGCTGAAATAAAGATCTCATCGTTTCACAATTTTCATCATTCGTTTTTCCACCATTAAGAAATTAAGAAGATTAGGATTTTATCTATTCCTTGAAGCTTTCGCTATTGGTCATTGATCAATTTCCATCCTCCATTATCCATTTTTATTCTACTGCTGCCCTGAACATTAAAGCGCCAACGGTTAAATTCGTACGTGCATCAACCAAAATGGCTGAACCGTTTGCCCGGTTATCATCGTATAAATCGAATGCCAACGCATCAGCGGTTTTAATAATCACCCGACCGATATCGTTCAATTTAAATTCGTCAGCAGTATGTTTTTCAAGTGTATTGATGTCAACTTTGTGCAGAATCTCACTGATTTTACAACGCGTAATTTTACTATTGTGCTGAATATTGTACATGATGGAAGTATCCAACGCACGGCCATCCATCCAGCAAAGGTCCGCTTCAATCAGCTTCGATTCTTGTGGTAATGCCGAAGCATTTACAATGGTATCGCCACGGCTAATATCTACATGATCTTTCAAGTGAATAATAACTGACTGGCCAGCGTGAGCTGCATCGGGTGTTTGATCAAAAAATTCAATTTTCTCGACAGTAGAACTTGCACCACTAGGCAATACGGTAACTTTATCATTTAAATTAAAAGTTCCACTTAATACCCTCCCGGCATAACCACGATAGTCGTGCAATTCTTCAGTTTGCGGACGTATTACCCACTGTACCGGCATACGGGCCAATTGCGATTTATCTAAATTGTCGGTATCAACCTGCTCTAAGAAATGTAACAAACTCTCTCCTTCGTACCAATCCATGTTACCTGAATTTTGCACAATGTTATCGCCTTTTAAGGCACTAACCGGAATATAAGTTACATCAGCAAGTTTTAATTGCTGAGCCAAAACCTTGTATTTTTCTATAATTGCACTATAAACGGTTTCGCTATAGTCAACCATATCCATTTTATTGATACAAACCACTACGTGTTTAATGCCCAATAAGGAAACGATATACGAATGGCGGATGGTCTGTTCTACCACGCCGTTACGGGCATCGATTAAGATAATGGCCAGGTTGGCTGTTGAGGCGCCTGTAACCATGTTTCTTGTATATTGAATGTGGCCAGGTGTATCGGCAATAATAAATTTACGTTTTTCGGTCTGAAAGTATTTATAAGCTACGTCAATAGTAATACCTTGCTCGCGCTCTGCCCTTAAACCATCGGTTAAAATGGCTAAATCTATTGTTCCGTCATCATTTTTGCGGTTAGAGCTCTGTAAAGCTTCTAATTGATCGGCCAAAATAGAATCTGTATCGTATAACAAACGGCCGATTAGGGTACTTTTACCATCATCTACACTGCCTGCTGTGAAAAATTTTAATATGTTCATTTTTTTAGATATGAGATAATAGATTTGAGATATTAGACAGATGCAAGGTTCTTAAATCTTACATCCCAAGGCTCAAATCGCTCTTAAAATTTTAATATGTTTATTTTTTTGATTTGAGATAATAAATTTGAGACGTTAGACGGTTGCAAAATTCTCAAATCTCACATCTCAATACTCAAATCTCTCTTTAAAAATATCCTCCCTTTTTTCTGTCTTCCATTGCGGCTTCAGAAACTTTATCATCCATACGGGCACCACGCTCTGAAATTTTAGAAGCGCTGATTTCAGAAATAATATCATCAATCAAAGTCGCATCCGATTCTACGGCAGCAGTGCAAGACATATCTCCCACGGTACGGAAACGAACCTGTTTGCGTTCCACAATATCCTCACTATCCATATTTAAAAACGGGGAAGCTGCCATCAGCTGTCCATTTCTGGTGATGCAATCGCGTTCATGCGAGAAATAAATACTTGGCAGATCTATTTTCTCTCTGCGGATATAATTCCAAACATCTAATTCCGTCCAGTTACTGATTGGGAATACACGGATATTTTCTCCTTTGTGGATTTTACCGTTGTAAATGTTCCAAAGTTCAGGACGCTGGCGCTTTGGATCCCATTGGCCAAATTCATCACGAACAGAAAAAATACGTTCTTTAGCCCTTGCTTTTTCTTCATCTCTACGCGCACCACCGATGCAGGCATCAAACTGGTATTTTGCAATGGTATCAAGCAAGGTTACGGTCTGCAAAGCATTTCTACTGGCATTTTTACCTGTTTGCTCTACAACTTTGCCCTGATCTATTGATTCTTGCACAGAACCGATGATTAATTTCTCGCCAATCCGCTCTACCATCTGGTCGCGGTAAGTGATGGTTTCTTCAAAATTATGACCTGTATCAATATGCACTAATGGAAAAGGAAATTTCCCCGGACGGAAAGCTTTTTCTGCCAAACGAACTAAAGTAATTGAATCTTTTCCACCCGAAAATAATAAGGCTGGTTTTTCAAACTGACCTGCTACTTCACGTAAAATGTGAATGGCCTCGGCCTCTAGTTCGTCTAAATAATCAAAATTATATGTACTCATTATCAAATGTTGAATGATTGAATGTTGAATGATTGAATGTTAAATCGCTCAATTTATTCAACTTGTTATATTTGTTGTTGTTACTGTTGTATATTTCACTGTCGTCATTGCGAGGAGGCTTTTTCAGCCGACGTGGCAATCTATCTTGCTACTCGAAATGACATTTGTTTTTATTCTATTTCTCTAAAAGATTGCTTCGGCTCGCGCTTATCCGGCCTCGCAATGACGATTTGTGCGCATCAAGATGCCGCGTGCAAACCGCATTCTTTTTTACTCTGGTCTTCCCACCACCATCTTCCGGCCCTAAAATCTTCGCCTGGCTGTACTGCTCTGGTACATGGGGCGCAGCCTATACTCGGGAAACCCTTATCGTGCAAGGTATTGTAAACAATGTTGTTTTCTTTAATGTATGTTTTCACATCTTCTAAAGTCCAATCGAATATGGGATGAAATTTAATCAATTGGTTACCTTC